>Ga0114982_1000510_pt1 | contig 20845 bp, 23 predicted proteins | sample Shrwel_input2_FT_FD_87183 | JGI IMG/M metagenome (GOLD analysis project Ga0114982, IMG submission 87183) | Subsurface microbial communities from deep shales in Ohio, USA - Utica-3 well 1 S input2 FT | ecosystem: Environmental > Aquatic > Deep subsurface > Shale gas/oil reservoir > Produced... | reverse complement strand
ATTTTAAATATGTTTTATATGATGATGAATTTGATGCGTTATTTATGTAATAACTAAACTCAACATCATTATTTCTTTCTTCTTCAGTAAAAGCCCATGGGTGATGTTTAGCCACATAAGGTTGTGTAACACTACCACCACCAACAAAATAATCTTTCCTATTATATAAAGCAAAGGTTGTATCAATATGAACATCTGTATAAACACCGTTTACAACATTTGAATTTTCCCACCTATTTCTATCATAAGTTTGTAAATGATTATAGTATGGTGATTCTGGTTTAATTGACTCCCAGTCAAGCTTCAATCCAACTTTACCCAAATCTGGTTGTTGATTCAAAGTGTTTAATAAAAATTCTAAAGTGTTTATTGGTAAATCATTAATACCTAGATCGGAATCGGTAACAACATAAGGCACACCTATTTTATCAACCAAACCGCAAAGCCAAGGTGCTGTATGACCTAAATTATCAACTCTTATAACCTCACACGGATTTGTTTCGTACCAATCAAGTAGTGGTTGATATGTTGATGCATTATCGATGATAAAAATATCACCAACACCATCTAATGTTTTTATTTTATCCAACATGTTTTTCGTCCACGTTAATAAATCTCTGTTGTTTATAATAACTGGTATCATTAATTATGTACGAATAAAATTTTATTAATATAGTATGGATTTAATTTATGTTTTATCTCTTCTATTAGCTCACCATCGGCTGGTGCGTTGCTACTGAACTTATGACCAGCTATGATATTTGATTTGACTGCAAATTGTCCCATATCAATATAAGAATGTCTCAACTGTGGTATAAATAAACCATAATCTTTTTTGTTATGATTTTCAATGTTATTGTGGCTCAATACCATATCATAATAAACAAAATTTATTTCAGGGTTCTCTTCAATAGCTAAATTAACTTCATTCAACCAATTTGGTGTGTAATAGTTGTCATCATTAGTATTAATAACATAATCACCCATCACCATTTCCAATCCGATATTTCTTAAAGACATACCCCAATCATTAAATCTGGTTGGTGTTTGTATGTATTTAAAGCGATGATCAGTTAAAAATTCAGACATAATATTAGCGTGTTGCTCGTCATGACCATCATGTAATACAATAACTTCAAAGTTATCATACGTTTGAGATAACAAAGAATGTAATAAACATTTTATCTCTTTATACCTTTGGTAGGCAACAACAATAATACTAAATTTAGTCATTGAATCCTTTATAATGTTTAACAGAATCCTCAACCAAACTTTTACCGTTTACAACAGCATTCTCGATCATACGGTTAACCGCTTGTACATATTTAGGTCGCTTAACTTTAAAGCAGATATCAATCTTACGTTTTAATTCAGCAACTTCTGTATCAGATGTTGCAGCGCTAATAGCATCTTCAAGATACCACATTCTACAATGTAGGATTGATAGTTTCTCAATAACCTCACCGATATTATCAGTTTCGATTAGATCATCTGGCATTTCAACTTCTTTACTTTTATTAAGTATTTCAGTTACTTCGTTTTTAATAATTTCCTCTATTTTGTTTCCTGTTATCATACGTTTTCGTTTACAATTTTTATAACTTTATCTAACTCTTCTTTAGTCATTTTTGGGTGATTTGGAATATACACACCATACTCATGAATTTTTTTAGCGTTTGGTAAATCTGGTTTACCATATCTTTCATACCAGAATGGATGCTCCCCAATTGACCCACAAATTAATGGTCTGCATTCTACATTATTATCATTTAAAGCTTTAACCAATTTAGCTACATTTTTTGTAACAATAGGGTAACAGAAATTAGATATAAACGTACTTTTTTGTGGTTTAATTTTCCATTCGCTATTAATGATGTTATTGTGATAATATTTGTAATTTTTATTTCTAGCTTTACCAATCTTATCAATTTTCTTTAACTGGTTGATACCAATAAAAGCTTGCAAGTCTGTTGCTCTTAAATTAAAACCAGGGTAATAGAAAGTATACAACGCTCTAAAATCATTAATATTATATTTGTCTCTTAATTCTTTTTGTCGTTTAACTGGTAAGTCTCTATCCCAACCATGTGATCTGATTGATAAAAGAATATGATACAAATCTTCATCGTCAGTACAAATCATACCACCTTCTATTGTTGATATGTGGTGACCAAAATACATTGAGAACGTTGACATATCACCAAAGGTGCCTAATTTTTGACCATGGTATTCTGAACCCATTGACTCGCAAGTATCTTCTATTAACATGATATCGTTATCTTTACATAACTTTACAATCTCATTCATGTGGTTTGGAAACCCAAGTACGTGTACAAGAATAATAGCGGATGGTTGTTCTTCTTTAATGATTTTCTTTAAGTGTTTAATATCTAAACCAAGATTATCAGTATCACAATCACACATAATGGGGTTGATCCCTAATTGAACTGCTGGTGATACTGTTGTAACCCAAGATACAGCTGGAACAACAATTTTATTATTACGTAATTTACCAGATAACATTAATGAGTAGATAGCAGCTAAATTTGCTGATGAACCAGAGTTAACGTAAACTGAATATTTTCTACCTAACCATTCAGACCAATCTTTTTCAAATTGAACTGTCAAATCACCCTTGGTTAGTTTTGGGTTGGTTTTTAACCATTTGATTAGTTGTTTAATGTCTTTATCATCAATGGTATCTTTAACCAATTGAATCTTTGAATTTTCTAATGTCATTTACTGTGTCTTTAAGTAAGTTATTATATTTAATATCTGTTTTTAAAAAATAAGGTTCTCTTGTATTAACAAACGAACCAGAATCTTCTGTAACGTATTCCTCATAAATAATACTAAATTCTTTTAATAAGTCAACATAAAATTGTCTAATATTTATTAAAATGCCTGAACCGATAATCACATCTGTTTGCGTGTTTAAGCTAGCGTCAACAATTAACTTTGGGTGTACAATGTCACGTGAAAAATTTAAATCACCAACGGTAATATGTTCTTTATTTAAGATAACGTTCATAAACTTTGAGAACAGGAACCCCTCTCTTCTATATGGTGAATTAAAATTAAACGGGTATACCATTTTAATATCAATACCCTCAACTCTTAGTTTTAATATCTCACTGTGTAATATTTCTTTGGAACCAATATATGGTGAGAAGTTATAATAGAACGGCATTGTTAAATCAATTTCACCAGCATAGTTATTCCATAATTCACTTGTTAAATAAACAACAAATGTTTTAGTGTATGGTGCCATTTCTCTAATGACCTTTATAGTGTAATCAACATTAGTTTCTTTAAAAAAATTAAACCCAGATGTTAAAAATGTTCTTTGTTCAGCGAATGTTAAAAACACTCTATCAAATTGTTGATTACCTACTTTACCTGGTTTGAAATCTCTAGATGACACTGTTACTATATCATTATCTAATTCCTTAAAGTATGGTGTTAATTGACTTGTGTCACCTATTATTAAATTCATTTTAAGCGTAAAAATATATTCCGTTATGATTAATGGTATGGTCACATTTTATTAACTTTTCACCATAACCATCTATAATTAATTTAACTTCTTTAACATCACCAATAACGGGTCTAATATTATAAGTATGGAGCCCTAAGTTAATTGTGTCAAATAAAACATCATCATAATATATTTTAATATTATAGTTTTTACCACCTCTTTTTAAATAATGTGATTGGTTATGTAATACCAGATTTTTATCATCATTGATATTAGTTGGCATCACAGTGAAAAAAGTGTCTATTAAATTTTTCTCTGAATGTCTCCTATCATTGATACTCCATTCCATTAATTCGCCACCGTCTTTTGTTAACCTAGAAAAAGATTCTTCAGTATTGTTTATTAAATTTAATTTATTTTTGAAAAGATTAAAAACAACAGCTTCGTAAGCTAAATTTAATTTATAGTTTCTAATATTATTTAAATCGTACCAATCTTCTTTTTCAGTAGGTATTGTAAAATTTTGACACATATATTCAACATCAGCAAACATGAATGTTGTAAATATTATAGGATATTCTTTCTTGAATAAATCACCAATAACAACAGATAATTTATAACCTTTTTTTAAAGCTGTTAAATTTTCATGTATATAATCAAAACTACCGTATTTCCAGATATTATCATCTTCGGTATAAAAAGCAGATTTATAACCCAATGATTTCGCTAAATTAAAACCTAATTTAATGTTTTTAGTTATAGTTGAGTTAACATTAGACCAGTAGTATCTAATCGTAGTATTATCAAATTGAATAAAGTCGTATGGAAAATCAAAAATACCGTTATTATATAATTTATAATAAAAATCTTTACCAATAATTTCATTATCTTTATTGATTAGTATGTAATCAACCTCAGATACTATATTTTCTGGTACATGGCAACCACTTACCAGTAATATCGGTATGTTTAATTTTTTAAGATAACTAATTTGTCTCTCAAGCATTTTAATTTTATTATCATTACTTGGGAACGCATTTATTATAATTATATTATCCTTCATAAATTAAATTTGTATTGTAAACAGTTAACCAATGTTCAATCATTTCATCTAACATAGATTCAAATGTGTATGTTGGTTTCCATGTTATGTGATTTGTTAATTTTGTGTTATCACCTTTCAAATTATTTAATTCTTCTGATCTTAAAAATGCTGGGTCTTGTTTAACGTATAATTTCCAATCTAACTGTAATTTACCAAACACATATTCAACCAAATCTTTAACTGAATGTGATATACCTGTTGAACACACATAATCATCAGGTTTATCTAATTGTAGTATTTGCCACATAGCTTCAACATAATCTTTAGCGTGCCCCCAATCTCTTGTAGCGTCTAAATTACCTAATCTAAGCTCATGAGCCAAACCTAATTTAATCATAACAGCTTGTTTACATACTTTATTAGTTACAAAGTTGGTGCCTCTTCTTGGTGACTCATGGTTAAACAAAATACCATTTGATACGAACATGTTGTAAGCATTACGATAATTTTTGCATATATTGTATGAAAAAACTTTAGCGCAACCATACGGTGATACTGGGTTCATCGGTGTTGTTTCTCTTTGAAACCCATCGATATCGATGGAATTACCAAACATCTCTGAAGATGATGCTTGATAAATTTTAGGGTTAATACCTAAAAGTCTAACAGCTTCTAATAAATTAATGGTGCCAACTCCAGTGGTTTGTACCGTATATAATGGTTGGTCAAATGAAACTCTAACGTCTGATTGTGCGGCTAAATTATAAATCTCATCTGGTTGTACTTCTTTTATAACACTAATTAATGAAGATAAATCTGTTAAATCAGCATAATGTAAAGTTATTTTATCTTGTACGGATTTTAATCTAATAAAACTATTTTCTTTTACTGAATTTCTTTTAATAGTACCATGAACTTCGTAATTTTTGCTAAGTAATAATTCTGCTAAGTATGACCCGTCTTGACCTGTTATCCCCGTAATTAATGTTTTTTTCATTTTATAATAATAATATTTTTTTTTAATTTATCAAGTTCTATTTTTTATATTTTTCAATATAATTTGAGCAAACCCCATAAGATAAATCAATGTTATCATCATTTATATATGGTAAAAAAGCAATGCCACCTTTAATAGGTTGTTTACCAGAGTTAGCCCAAATATAACCCCTGCTTGTTAATGTCATAGTGTCATTTTCATGCCAAAAATAGTTAAGATTTGAACCGTTAGGGTCTAGAATATTAAATTTTTCAATAACCTCAATATCTTGACAATGTAACCATAACCTTCTATGATATTTTTCCAACCAATCGATATCTAATTGGTACTGTGGTTCATCTTGACCTAAAAATAATTTACTATCTTTAACCCTAATATCCACTTTAACATCATAACCTAAATTAATAGCTGTTTCAACATATGATGGTCTATTTTCGTATTCTTTTTGAATACCATTTATATTGCCTCTATGTGATATTAACTTCATACGTCTTTTGCTTTTTCAAATTCTTCTGGTGTTAATAAACCTCTACCATATTTTTCAATTCTTTCTTGGTATCTTTTCTTAACTCTCCCATTAATCGGTATTGAATTACCCTCTTCATCAATTCTAACAAACTTTATATTGGTGTGGGTTACTATTTCTTGTAAACCAGTATGTACATTATGTTTTCTAACCTCTATGTAAAGTGAAACTGATGTGTTGCCAAATTGAAATACTTTACCATATATTTTTAATAAATTACCAACCTTAACAGCTTTTTTAAAAACAAGCTCATCAATTTTAATTGTTACCATTCTTGGTGTGTCAGCTATTTGAGAAGCATAAGATGCTGCCGCATCATCAATTAATGACATAAGTATTCCACCAAACATATTATCATGAACACCTATATCACCTTTTTTGCATATATAAGTTGTTATTAATTCCATATCACAATAATAATAAAATATTTTTAAAAAAGCAATAAAAAAAGGGACTATTTTTGTAGTCCCTTTAGTGGAGATGGAGAGATTCGAACTCTCGTCTTGCTTAGCTGTTGATTAACTCTCATTCACATGTTTATTCCATTTTTATAAACGGACAAAATATTTAACTTCACTAACCCAGAAAGCTATCATACTGGAGTACCTTTTACCTGGTTACTATTAGGGTTTTTACAGATTTTTCTGCTGCTGGTAGCTTACGCTACTTCTAGATCTGCAAACTCAACAGGCTGTCCGTGTAACACGATGTTACCTTCAGCGTCAATATAGCTTTCGCCATTTACTTGTTTTTACATAGGTCATTTTAAGTGTTTCCAATGCTAACACTACATGCATCAAATTAAAGAACTAGTCTACCAATCGATTCCAGGTCATCCCCAATTGTTAGTATAAATATGTTGAGTTTTCACAAAGTCAACAGGGTACCGAGGGCGGGACTCGAACCCGCACGCCATTTTGTAGCAAGGGATTTTAAGTCCCTCGTGTCTACCATTTCACCACCTCGGCATATTTACTTGTACAAAAGTACAAACAAACTATTGAATAAACAAGCTTTTTTAAATAAATTTTAAAACTTTTTTCATATACGGTATCATTTCAGTGCTGTGATATACGAGACTTTCATTATTAACGTAATATGTTTTAAAATTAACAATCTTATTATTTAAATCATATTTAACGGCATATAAAAAATGTTTATGCGTTTCAAATTCTTTTACCTCATAAATCAATTCATTAGTTTTTATAAACTCATTAACTAAAACTAAATCACCGATGAAATAATAATCTTTAAATACCGCATCACTAGTAATATCATAACCAGTTAGAATCATATTTAACCCATTTTTCACATCCGAATTATCAGCATAAAGTTTAACACCAGTAATTTCATTATGTTGATCTCTTTTAATCGAATATTGTTTAAATATTTCAAAATTCAATTCGAAATCAGGGTTTAATTGATCTAATAGATACTTAATCTCACTAATATCATTAGCAATGACATATTCACTATCTAATTTATCATTTGTTGTAATAAATTTAGCTTCTTTATTACCAATAGTCGCTTTTATATCACCATTAAGGTCAATATAAAAATCTTTTAAATCTTTTATTTCCATACCACAATATTAAGCAATGTTTTTTAAAAAAACAAGTGTTGTCCCGTCAGGACTCGAACCTGAACTACCAGAGTCAAAATCTGGTGACCTGCCATTAGTCTACAGGACAATATTTTTGTAAGGGTAGAGAGATTCGAACTCTCATGTCTTACGACAAACGCTTCTAAGGCGTTCGGGTCTACCATTTCCCCCATACCCTCATATATTGTGGTCACGGAGAGACTCGAACTCCCAATCTCTTCGTTCGTAGCGAAGCGCCCAATCCAATTGAACTTCGTGACCTAAAAACAAAAAACCCCAGGCGCTTGGCGACTGAGGTTTCTCTATTCATAGTTTTGTATAATCTTATAATTACATATGAACATAACATTCCCCAGACCCTTTTTGTAAGAGTTGCAATAGCTGCTGGCGTTGTAATGTTGTTCTCATGTTCTTATATATAGTTTAATTTTTTACAAAAGTAGGTAAACTTTATTTAATAAGCAAGTTTTTTTAAAAATTTTATTTATTATATCGATGGAATGCATTTTCAGAAATAATCATATAATCAACTTTACCTTTAAACGATTCCAAAGTGGTTGCGTTAGTATAACTCATGGCTGATTTAAGATAGTGTGTAAAATTATCAACCCAACCAGAAACAGTATATTCAACTTTATGTTTTCTAACAACACCTTCAGATGTTTTAATGTTAGTATTACCCCAATCAAGTTGTACCTCTTTTGTTGACATACCTCTAAATGTTTTATATAATGGGATATCAACATCTAAATAATTTTTAGCAATCTCACTATACTGATCAATCACCTCATCTTTATCATTTGTTGTTTCTCCAGCGCTTTCTAGTGCTTTATTAAGGATTGAACCTAACATTACATAATCAGCACCAAGAGCTAAAGCTTTAATAACATCAGCGTACTTTTTAAAACCACCATCAGCAACAATTTTAGCTGGTTTAGATAATCTTTTTGATATCTCAAAGGATTCGGCAATTAATGATGCCATTGGATAACCAATACCTGTTTGTTGTGTTGTTAAACAACCACCACCATTACCAATACCAACTCTAATATAATCAGCCCCTGAATTTGACAGTAATTCATATGTTTCTGGGTTAGCAATATTACCAACCATGATAACAAGTTGATCACCATATTTCTCTTTAGCCTCAACCAATGCTATTTGTAACGCAGGCATATGACCATTGGCGATATCAATTAAAGCATACATTGTAGCACCACGATTATCTGGTGTGTTAATTAAAAACACATCTCTAAACTCTCTTAAACCATATGATAACCAAAAGCTCATATTAGTTGATATGTAACTAGAATCTACATCTTGTTTTCTTGGTTGAATAACTCTAATACCTTGCTTAACAAAATAACTAGCACTTCTTTCATCTACCACAGTATCCATTGGCGCTGTAAATATTGGTAGCATATCTTCCAAATCTAACACATCAATTTGTGTGCGTGAGTTAATATCTGTTATTACAGACGGTTTAATCAAAATATCATCAAAATCGTATTTCATCATTTTCTTTTTAAGTTAAAAAACCCCCAAATTTTAGTATGGGGGTTATGTGTTATATTAAATTCCGTAACGTTGCATTAAACGTCCGATTGTACGTGCAGAAACACCTAACGCTTCTCCTGTACGAGTTTTCACGTTATTGTTTTGTTTCAATGTACGTGATAATGTTGTTTTGTTAATACTAGAGATGTATTGTGCACGATTATACATGTTTACAGGTACAACACGTTTTACAATAATATCACCTTTTCTATTTTTAGTTACATTGTATTCGTAACCAGGGTTATTGTTAGTAACTGCGCTAGTAATATTAGCGACTTCGCTGCGATCAGCACCGTTGATGGTGATCGACTCATTAACGGACATCTTCTTGACATCGGTTGATGAGATTCTATTTGTATTTGACATAAATTAAATAATTATGATACAATAATAAGCAATATAATTGGGATTGACAAGTAGTCGGCAAAGAAATTTTAAAATATTGATAGAATTAGTTGTCTCCAGCCACATCAGAAAAGCTGCCCCTTCTGCGTTGTTTAAAGGAGTCCGATTGCAGCCTCATCCTACTGGGTTAACAACAATATGTTTGATAAACAGGGGTCGCAGCCGCCTCTCCCTTGTTTATCTAGTACTACCCGTGGCACAATGCGGCTTGACCCTGGATATGTATTGAGCGGTAGAGAGGACTCGAACCTCCATCTCCAGCTTGGAAGGCTGGAGTAATAGCCCTTATACGACTACCGCAAATTCCCCCACCCTGAGATTATAGATGAGTAGTCATATCGGTTTTCTTCCTTTCAATAAACCTGCTGGGCATCCCCGCTGAAATTAGTCAAACTACTGGGAGCTTCTGTTACCTAGCTTTATTCCCATGGAAGGGGCGTTAACGATGTCCTCTTCAGTACCGACCATAGATTAAATGAGTCTTTGATTAGACTGCTGGGCACCTCTAACCCATTGAGCGGTAGACAGGATTCGAACCTGCGACCCTCACCTTGGCAAGGTGATGCTCTACCAACTGAGCTACTACCGCAATTTGGGTGGAATCAGACTAGTTCTGTCCACCGAGACCTTGTCGTTAACTTTCGTCAGAGCGTACCAAGACACCATGGTTGCGGGGGTGAGATTCGAACTCACGACCTACGGGTTATGAGCCCGTTGAGCTAACCACTGCTCTACCCCGCAATATTTTTGTCACCCGTAGGAGAGTTGAACTCCTCTTTTTTGGTTGAAAACCAAACGTCCTAACCGATAGACGAACGGGCGAAATAGAGAAAGGCTTTGGGTCTTTCAGGGTTTCTGACGGTGTCAATGGCTTGCAATCACGTTACTGAAAACCCTTTTTCACGCTTTAACCTACTAAACACCATTACAGCTTACACCACCTCTCTCTTGTGATCCCGACAGGGATCGAACCTGTAACCTACGGTTTAGAAAACCGTTGCTCTATCCGATTGAGCTACGAAATCAAATAAATAAAACACAGGATGCATTTATACGTGCTCTAACCAGCTGAGCTAACCGCCCCGAAGGACGGTATGGGACTCGAACCCATGACCACGAGGTTAATAGCCTGATTTTAGTTGCGGAAGTCATCCTCTTTGTTTTATTTGCGGCTCCAACGGGATTCGAACCCGTACCACGCACCGTGACAGGGTGGTATTGTGACCATTCAACCATGGAGCCAAGTTTGAGGGGAATAGTTTACTTTCTTTTCACCCCTCTATGCGACACTTTAAAATGTAATATTATATTCGCTTACCATCTTTACACCTGACAAACTACGGATGGTAGTTGAGTATACGTCACCCATTTAGGGCTTGTTCAGGAATTTTCCATAAGTGTGTATCTTTTCAACCTATGTAGCTCACTCGGAAGGATTTGAACCTGCGACCCATCGGTTAACAGCCGATTGCTCTACCACTGAGCTACGAATGAATATGCGACAACATCACAACTATATGTTATCAGTTACGGTATCCTTCTGTGAATAAGTAAGTAGGAGATTTAGAGATCTCAACCGTATCTTTTGTTTACAGTTTACTGTAAACTGTAAACTTAATTTTTTTAATTCTACCAATATGTCAAAGAACATGAGGAAAACCATAGTTTTACGGCAAATTGCCAACCTCAAAATGAGCCTCCTATCGGGATCGAACCAATGACCTACTGATTACAAATCAGTTGCTCTACCAGCTGAGCTAAGGAGGCTTATGTGGTGCGGGCAGGAATCGAACCTGCGACACAAGGATTTTCAGTCCTTTGCTCTACCAACTGAGCTACCGCACCAATTAAAGATAATGGTTGGATTCCCATTACACCCAACTCTGTACTGCTTCCTGAGTTTTCTCAAGCGCTTGGCAGAGGGAGTTGATTTCTTTAACCTACCCTCGATTGTCGACATCTTAGATAGAGAAATCCATTATCCTTGTAGCGTATGTGGGATTCGAACCGTTATCAGAATATCATGCTATCTGATCACCTGCACACGAGCTCATGACTGCATCGTGCTCTCCAAGAGTACGCTATTTAAAATTTACAACTCTTCGGGATGTGTTGTTGTTTCATTAAAAGTGAAGTTTGTATAAGTTGCCGAATACATCCCCGAATTGTTTTACAAAAGTAAGAACTATTTTTTTAATAACCAAATTTTATATGAAAATTTTGACAAAAAAAAACCCGAACGTTTGTTCGGGCTTTCTAAGTTTCTGTTTTTATATTAATTACAGTTACGACAATAGAAAGCCCTTGGATGAGTCCTCGCCTCTTCCAAAAAATCTATTCATCGTATTTGTAATTGTAATCATTGAAAATTTGTTCGTTTGATATAAATATACACAAGTTTTGAAAAAAACCAAGTATTTTAAAAAATATTTTTTTATTTTAATATTCAAAGGTTGTAAAACCTGTGTTACCCTTATCATCTTTGATGAAATTAATGTGCTGTGCTTTTCCATCTTCATGAATAATAACATGTGATTGTAACCATGAGCTAGGCCCTATATTATATCCAACTCTTAATTTTGTTGAGGTACCTACAGCCAATGCACCATCTTTTCTTCCTGGTGAATGATAGTGACCAACTACAATCTTAGTATTAAGTGTTCTGAATTGATTTAAAGACCCTCTACTACCATTTGATCCAACATCACCATGTTGACCTAACTCCCAATTATTAACCTTATAAGAAGCGTTCCTATTCAATGTAATAAATTTAGGGAATCTGTTGTTTATAATCTCAGGTATAACACCTTTAACATTATCATTAGCATATTGCTTTAATAACATCGCACTATATTCCATATAGACTAATGAGTTTTTACACGTTGGTTGTTTCTTCCAATCTTCGTTCTTCAACCATCTATCCAAAAAATCATCGTGGTTACTTCTAACAATAACAACATTTTTATAATCTCTGAATGACTCTAACCCATCAAGCATATTGTTTATTTCCTTTTCAACAGAATTGGTACCTTTGATTTCTTTAGCAAATTGAATAAATGGGTCTTTCATCTCATGGTGACTAATTGAATTACCATCGAACACATCATGTAATATAACATGCTCTGGTTTAATCAATTTAAGCATGTTGTGAGTAGTATCAATTACATCTTGATCGTGATGACCATAATGTATATCACCAAATATAATCGCAGCTAATTTATCAATTTTATTAACAACACCATTTTCAACTCTATGGTATAAGTCAGTAAAATTACCATTCTTATCATCAGCTGTTACTTGTCTAACATAAAAAGTTTCTTTATCTTTTATTTCAACAACAACAAATCCGTATGTGTGGTGGAACTCACCTTTTTTACCTGATTTTGAATCTGTATAATTCATTTTGGTTACAGAACCAGTTGTTAGCATCATTTTAGGTTTGTTACCCTCAAGCACAGATATCATTTCTTTCTGAACTTTTGGTGCTCCAAAAATACATGAGTTAATACCACTAACACCTTGTAAACCACTCATTGGGTTGGTTGCTGTTGGTTGTATCTTAAAGTCAGACATAATAGCTAAATACTTATGTATATCATGTCTACTAGCATCTAAATATGGTACTAATTCACTTGACCAAATATCTTCAGGTTTATCCTCAGTTAAAGACGTTGGGTTTTTATATCTACCAGCAATAACATGAATATCCGCATCTATATAATCAGCATATGCTTTCATATTATTGAATAAACCTTTATGTACCTCAGTGTTGTTTTGAGCCCATGTGATAATGAAACGCTTTTTAGTTTTGTCAACTTTTCTTAATTTAGCCAACTCATATTGTTCAGATTCGACATCAATTTTTTCTTTAAAATTTAGTTTCTCTGAACACCATTTTCTAACCGTCCTTTCTGATTTATTAAAAAAATCCATTAGGATTTTCATTCGTTCATCCCATGATAACTCCTTATCTGTATAAACTTTTTTAGCATACGCTATTTGATCTTCTGTTAAATCTTTAACTTTCATAGTATTCTTTTTTTATTTCTTCTATTTTAGTGTAGAGGTATTCAAATTTTTTAACTAAGTCTTCGTGTTCAATAATCATATCACTTATAAGTTCTATTTTATCAAGCCAAACCTTTGTTACAATTGTTTTTTGCCATGAATCATTTGTTTCGCTTAACATACTAAAAACAGGCGCTTCAAGTGTTTGTAATAACAATCTTTGTTCTTCAACAATACCAGCTCTTTTAATAGAGATATCACTAGATAAAATCATTAAATTTTGAGTTAGCCTTTCAATTTTAATTTCAGTGTCAGTTTGTGGTGTTAAACTACTAACGTCAATTCCTCTATTATTAAGTATCTTTAAAAACCATTTAGTTATATTATATAATATTCTAGTCATATCTAATGTTTCCCTCTTTCTTTTGGATATGGTAAATCTACCATACTTGGATTTAATTCTTTAAATTTACTTCTCAATTCTTTTGTTTCTTTTTTATTCGCACCTAATATATAAACGTACTTATGTTTTTTAGGGACAATTCTAACCTCACATGATTTCTGAAACTCTAAACTTAATTTTTTTATTCTTTTAGCCGTATCATCACCCATAACATCCCAAAATATACGCTCACCTTTAATCCAATCATTGTTCCATTCTATACCATCTTGAATAGCTAATTTTTTATAAACACTTCTACTTCTAAAAGATCTATCTGAACACCATTTACCGTTCATTTTATATTGCTTACTGGTTCCAGAGTTTTGACCTAAGTAGTAAAAATTACATGCTTGATAAATAGTACCTAATTCTTTAGCTTCTGGATCTGAATAAGCTGTAAACATACGATAAGCCGTATTCTTAACCATCCATTTAATTGAGAATGTTATTAATGATGACGCTAAATTCTTAGGAGACCAAGAAATGCAAGCCCCACGTGATATCAGCCTTTCAATTTTCTTTGTATCTTCACCAAGTAACTTTGAAAAAGCATTTGGCATATCCATTATAATAACGCCAGCTAAAATACCTTTATGTTTAGTTACAAAGTAATGGGTTGGGTATAAACCAACCTTACCAAGCCACTCATGTTTCTCAATAAATTTTTTAATCAATTGACATGTCTTTACATCATCCTTTGGTACAAATTCAAACGTAAAATCACTTACTTTTAAATCCTTAACATCTTCTACTGTTAAACCAGATTCAATTAAATCTGATTGTTTATTATTCTCTCTAATATTATACTGCCAACAAAAAGTGTCATTATAATTTTTAAATCTTTCGACTATATCTAAAACCGTATTAGTATCATGATTCGTCACCATTTATTTTTTAGTCGTTTAATACCATTTGAGCAGTTGGTTCTGCGTTTATTTTAGGCAACTTACGATAAACATTATCAAAACGTTTATCTAGTTGTTTTTCGAGTTCAACAGCATCACGATCAATTCGATTGTGAATATTTTCAAACTCTCTATTCATGTCATTTCTGACATCTTTTATTTTTTCATCATGATTGCGACCCACAAGTTCAAATTCACGGAATACTCCGTTTAATTGATCTTGAAAACCACTACCCAAAATCTCTAATTAGAGACCCTACGTTTTAAACTAACAATCGCCCAGATGCCTGCACCTAAGCCGATTACCGCAACTGTAATTAAAACTGTCGCTAAGATTGTTGCTGTTATTGTTTCCATATAATTTATATTTTTTTTTTAAATTTTTATTATAGGTAACCAATCATGATACATAACGGTTAACACAATAATAGTAAAATGTTTTTAATAAAACAAGTATGGGTAAAAAAAAATCCCAACATATTGCTGGGATTTAAATTTTTAAATACTTCATCTATTACTCGGATGGTGTTTCTGTTTTCTTGTGCGAAAACTTGTCAAGTGTGTCAGCACCCATGCCAATTGCAGTGATAACTAATACAGCATTTACTAAACTTTCAGATGGTGCAAAATCAGCGTGTGAAAAAGAATTTAACGTCATTGTTACACAAAGAAATAACGAACCGATTAATGCAATTACTGGTTTAACTGATGTTGATCCTCTTTCATCTTTAAAAAGATCAATAACCCAATGTTTAAAATTCATAATTTTTGTTTTTATTGTTTTGGTTTATGATTTATGGGTTAAAAAAATAACCACATATCCACTATAAATAGCTTGATATGTGGTTAAATTACCGATCTTTTGAGTAAAATACTACCCGATTGTCTCTGGTTTTGAGTCAGGTATCAATATTTCGTGTATTTTTCTTAAAGTTATCGAAATAGCTTCTGTCTCCTCAACCGAATAAGCACCTTTAGTTTGTGCATATCTAAGAGCTGAATGTATTGTTAATAATGTGTCATTTAAGGATTTCTTATTCAATCTGTCAATATAAGCCTCAAACTCTTCATTGTTATTATAAGCTAAAACACCGAATAATACACCATACGGTTGTACTTGCTCCTCATTTACGTTTTCTGTTCCTCCTGTTGTCATTTTGTATTTTTTTATAAATTTAATTAATTTTTTTATATTGTCAAGATTTATGCTTATAAACTTTAACCCAATCAACCATCATCCTCTTACCTTCAACATCATTTAAATTACTATCGTTATTAGCGGCTAAATTTATTGCTATGTACATTGGTGTTTGGGGTATTCCCACATTTTTAGCTTCCAATACTTTATAACCATTGTAATACCATGTTATTTTTTTAGGTTCCCAATCTAATGTAAACGTATTCCAACCATGTAATTTAACTGGTTTAATTTTCTTAAACACTTCATAAAACAATTTACTATTGTTATCATCACCAAATATATAACCGCTGTTAAATGATGTCTTATTTGTTTCATTGAAATCGAATACATCTATCTCAGGTGGGTAAGACGCTGGATTTATTAACCAGAATGACGGTAAGTAACCAGGTTCATTAGGTAGCTTACATCTAATCTCAAATCTACCGTATTTTTGTTTAAATGACTCCCCAGTATGTATCAAACCGCTGGCTAAATTAAATGTCTTACTTTTACGTTTATTTCCAGTTAAAACCCAACCACGTATTTTTTGTTTTTTTAGTATTATATTTAATATGGAATTTTTAACCACAAAAGAATCTTTAGTATACCATTGAATCTCGTTATTAGACATCAGATTATGCCCCCAGTAATAGTGAGTCATCCATTTATCTTCATCTAAATCAAATCCGTTAAAATCATCAATAAACGTCAATTCATATTTACTATAATCCAAATCCTTTTTGGGTTTTAAAATGTTATAGTAAACCAATAATAATTTTATTCGAGTAATTAGGTTCATCACAGTCGTTTTAACTATAAATAGTGTAGACTGTTAATACCTAACACATTAAAATTAACATTGTCGTGTACTTCTAGCTTGGTTGTATGAAAATGCCCATAAAACCAATTCTTAATATTATTTTTTTCTTTTAATATATTATACATTTCGGTTAATTGCCCTCTTTCACGTGTTAAATCCTCCAGTAAGGACATATCATAAGCAGCAAAACTCATAACCAAACTATTAAAGTTTGATGGATAAGCGAACCATGGTGCGTTATGTGTTACAACCATATCAATTCCCTCATAACCAGCTAGACGCTCAGCGTCAAATACAAACTCTTCACCACGCCACCAACTACGATTTTCTGTTCGTTGTAAACGATCAATGGAAATGGCACCACCAACGAATAGTATTCTTTTACCTTCTAACGTCAATACAGTGTAATCTTTAAGTAATTTAATATTACTCCACTCGTATTCACCACTAAAATAATGTGGATCATCATGATTACCTCTGATAGCGTATAGAGTTACATTATATTCCGATAACTTATCATTTAGATACTCCATATCCAGAGCAAATTCACGACTAAATCCAGCACCAAAATCACCAACTTGTATTAGTGTTAATGGTTCTTTCAAATCATTTTTGTGGCAAAAATTTACAATACATTGAAAATCGCCATGTATATCACCTAGTAAAATCATCTAACAAAAGTAACAAAAATTAGTGAAAAACCAATTCTTTTTTGTCTTTTTTTTCTTTTGGTTGTAGTTGCTTTGGACTTTTAGCTTCTATACGTTTTTTGTATACTGAGAATGCCAATGATGGTAAGTATATTAAATAAAACAGATATACGAATTTCTCATAACCACCATCAAATAATAAAATAAATGGTGAAAATATGATTAACAAGTCAAATAGACAGGTAATTGATTCGATATTCTTTTTTATCATGCTACAACTCTTCTTACTTTACCCTCTAAGAATGCTTTGTAGTTAGGGCCTCTTAATATTAAAATTTCATTACCCTCTCTTTTGAACCTAAAAATACCTGCGGCTTCTGCTGAGTCAAGTAATGTTTGTAAATAACCTTGTTTGTGTTTTAAATTGTTTTGCTCAAAAAAGTCATCTAATATCGGTTTTCTAGCTGTTGATATGAAGCTAATTAAATCCAATAAAATTTTGTTCTTGTTTGGTGTGCTGAATGAATATGAAAAATTAGGGTTATCTGTTTTCCAGAAAACAAACTGAGTTCTAAATGGATCAATCTGTATAACGCTAGTGTCAATATATTTTTTAAGCAATGAAAATAAAGTTTTTCTAAAGAATTTTTCTGCTGAAAAATCATCTGTTGGAATTCTATATATTTCAAAGAATGTTGATAAGAAAACCTCACCACTTCTATTCTTAACCTCAATAGTAACTTTATTACTATCAGCTGGGAAAATCAAACACTCTATAATCATAGTTTGTTGTTCCTTACTTTCCCAAATGATCTGTAGTTTACCTTCTTGTTTTAAAGTTTTGATAGCCTTCCAATCACCAACATCAGTTTTCATCTCATAGTTAACAAATTTGCTCTCAAATATGCTTTTTAAAATTAAATCAACTTTTTTAGGGTTTTGCGTTTTTTCTTTTTTTGCTAACGTTGGGATATGTGGCGTTTTTTCTTTACCTGGCTCTTTAGTTATAGGCGTATTAGATGCTTTATTTAGAATACCAGGATTTGTCTTTGGTTTAACATTTAACTCTTGATCTATTTCGTTAAATAACTCATGAACTGGGTTGTAATTTTCTTTGATTAAGGGGATATTTAACTCATACCCATCATAACAATCAGAAGTGTTAATATCTATCTCAGATTCATTAATTTTAATGTTAAAGCTACCCATTATTGGCGCTAAACGTTCGGATATAAATTCATTTAAAAATGACTCAACGTTATTATGAGTCGTAAAATTATCAGTTACAGTTTTGATCTCATCTAATGTTATGACCTCAGAATACACACCTTTACCATGTTTAAAATTAACGTTTAAACGGTTATTTTTTTGGGTACCTTCTTTAATAATATTCTCAATTAAAGTCTTTCTGTATAAATCAGCTTCTGTCATCTTTAAACTTTTATATAAATAGTCTTGTTTTTATGTTTATACTTTGGAAATTTTTAATTATTATTGTTTTATATGGAAATATTAGTAAAGGAGTTTAAGGGTGAAAATCATGTCTACATGTTTGATACTAACATGAGACCCCTAAGTGTTGAGGTTCTAAGTAAAAGAAAAACAAGGGGTTATATTAAGAAACTTATAAAAAAATATAATATCAGCGACCTTAAAGTAACTAATGTTATCGATTTTTCAAACGATCCTAATTATATTATTGACCGTATTTAATGATACAAACAGTACCATTACTGTCAGATTCCATTATTTTTTTAGTCTGCATTGATATTTTAGTATCATCAATACAAATAGCGACAATTTCTGGTAATTTACTTAAACCAACTGGTATTTTTTCTAAATTAGTGTTCATATGAACGTCTAAAAGAAATAGTTTAGTACAATTAGTAATATCATCCTCAATCACCTTTAAATTACATGTGGATGCTGTTAAACGATGTAGATTAGATAGCTTGCCTATATTCTCAGGTAATTTAGTTAAATTTGGATTATAATCCAATACAAGCTCTGATAATTTAGTATTTGAGCTAAGATCCCCAATATTTTTAACATCACACCCAGCGCAATCTAAATACTCTAAATTGGTTAATTGATTTAACCAGCTTGGTATCTCAACAATATTCTTATTATTTCTAAATTTAAAACTCTTAAGATCTTTTAATTTAACTATCGATTCTGGTAACTTAGTGATGCCACAATCACTTAAATCCAATTTTTGAATACTTGTGATTTCACCAAGGTTCTCTAAATATTCAGTTTCTATCTTATGCCCACTGAAGTCAACTGTTGTTGGTTTTGAATCTTTTAATATTTTAATAATCTCATCACCAAAACCTAAATTTAACAAGTATTTGATATCATCAACCTGTCTGTTTTTTTGTTGTCTTTTAGGTAGTACGTTTTTAACAATGTAATTTCTAAAGTATTTTTTAATATCTTTATTTTCAAAGAAAAAATCATTAATGTTAATCCCATGATCATTAACATCCATATACATATTATCTTCAAAATGGAATTGTAATCTATAATGCGGGTTTTTCTTAACAGCAGATTTAGAACCATGTCCTTTTTTAATCAACACAAATAACTCACCACGACCATGATAAGAATCAAACATAGAACCATAACGTGTACCAGCTGTACACCAAGTAGTGTATTTACCAAACTCAACGTTTGCTTCTTTATCGTGCGTTATAACAATAATCCAATTATCATTTTCAAACACTAATTCAGCCTTACCATCATCTTTAGAACTTTTAGTAAAATTCTGTATACATTTTAATTCTTTATGATCTAATGTGTGAATACTATCATCACCATCATCTTTAGACATATATGGTTTAACCATATTAACAAACTGATGTATACTCTTATAACGGTTTATATCCCTAGCCTCAACACTAAGTACATTCGTTAATTTTAGAAAAGAGAAAACTTCAAGGGCTTCAGTTACTTTTGTTTGTAAATCCTCAAAAAATGTATTTATGGATGGGTCAACTATTTCGTGTTTAATGGCTCTGGTTTTGATGTTATCACGATATAGGTTTAGGAACCAACTTACATATTCTTTATTTGGTGATGGGTCACAATTTACAAAATAATTAAATATTTTTTCAATTGATGTCTCCCCTTTAATCTCTGGGCTATTAAGACCGAAAAAATCTTTGTAAAACAAATTAAATTGTCTATCGCAGTACTCTATAACATCTGTATCTGGTTTTTTTCTTGT
>Ga0114982_1000509_pt1 | contig 20845 bp, 13 predicted proteins | sample Shrwel_input2_FT_FD_87183 | JGI IMG/M metagenome (GOLD analysis project Ga0114982, IMG submission 87183) | Subsurface microbial communities from deep shales in Ohio, USA - Utica-3 well 1 S input2 FT | ecosystem: Environmental > Aquatic > Deep subsurface > Shale gas/oil reservoir > Produced... | reverse complement strand
TGGTGACTGTGCAGCATCTGACCAGATTGAACGTATTTACGTTGCTTACCGTGCACTTTCTATTGAGAGTGTTACTGTAGGCGCTAAGCGTGACGAAGCAACAATGTTTGAAGTTTCGTTCCGCTTACTTCCAAATGACGCAGCGTCATACGGAAAGATCGTGGACCGTACAATCCCAGCAAGCTAATAGCTTAAATATAATTTAATAGAACTGCCCTGGCATTAAGTTGCTGGGGCAGTTTGCTTTTGGTATAATATATACATGGCAACTAGAATATACGAAACATCCATTGTTGAGCTTTTTGACGGCAATAGCATTGAGGTGTCCCCACTTAAGATAAAGTATTTACGTCAATTTATGGATGCCTTCGAGTTTGTAAAAGCTGCAAAAACTGATGACGACGCTATATTCTTCCTTTCTGAATGTGCCAGAATATGCATGCAGCAGTATTATCCATCAATTAAGACAATGGCTGACCTAGAAGAAAACCTCGACTTAAGCTCAATATATAAAATTATAGATGTGGCTGCAGGAATTAAGATAAAGAAAGAAAGCGAAAAAGAAGTTAAAGAGCAGGCCGTGAGTAGCGGCGCTGACTGGTCTGGATTAGACCTTGTGAAGCTAGAGGCTGAAGCTTTTTTGACGGGAATTTGGAAAAACTACGAAGAGATGGAATCTAGTATATCTATGCCAGAACTTACCTCAATACTAGAAACAAAAAGAGAATTAGATTATCAAGAAAAAAAGTTTTTTGCAGCTATCCAGGGCGTAGACCTAGATAAGCAAACTGGAAGAAATGATAGCAATGCTTGGGAACAGATGAAAGCTAGAGTGTTTAGCAAGGGCAAAGCAAAGGATGCAAACGATATTACTGCACTGCAAGGGCAGAATGCTAAAAAGGCTGGATTTGGTATTGGGATGGGCCTTGGTTACGAAGATTTAACTAAAAAATAAGCCTCTCTGTGATATAATTATCAAAGCCACAAAAAAACCTAGGAAGGAAATAATACTATGGCAACTACAGTAAATGAAGAAAAAAAGGTAACATTGCTAGACGGTCAAGAGATTCAGATTAGACCACTAAAGATTTCACTTTTGAGACCATTCCTAAAGAAGTTCCAGGAAATTCAGGATGTTTCAGAAGACAACGAGAAGTCTATGAATCTTCTTATCGAGTGTGTTCAGATTGCTATGCAGCAGTTTAAGCCAGAGCTAGCAGAAGACGTAAAGGTTTTGGAAGATCTATTAGACCTTCCTACAGTTTATAAGATTGTTGAAGAGGCATCAGGAAACGCAAGCATCTTCGGCAGAATAAACACTTAAATATGGACTAGCGGCTAGGAGGTGCTAATGCATGGCTGATGATATCAGATCCGACATTATAATTAATGTTGACACATCTGTGGGTATAGCAGAAATTAAAAACCTGCAGAGGCAGATATCTCAGCTAAATGCTCAGCTGCTCAAGAGCGGGGCACAGCAGGCACAGTCCGCCCAGAACATCCAGCGTAACTTAATAAATAATATTAATGCGACTGGCCAGTTTGCTGCCAGTGTAAAAAATATATCTACAACTGCAGAATCTTTTACTACTGCGCTTGAAAAAAACAAGCTCGGCATGGGGGAGTACTTCAGATATGCTGGAGCATCCACAAAGACTTTTGGTAGATTATTTAGAAGTGAATTTGACACAATTGAAAAGGTTGCTCGTGAAAGAGTAAAAACCTTACAGACTCAATATGTTAAGCTAGGCCGTGACGGCAGTGGTGCAATGAAGGCCATTGCTGTTCGGCCTTTAGCTTTAGACATGGAGAATCTAGCAACTAAAACTGCCGTTGCCGCACAAAAGCAACAGCTCTTTAATCAGCTAGTTAAGCAAGGATCTACCAACCTTCTAAACTTTGGTAAGAACACCCAGTGGGCTGGTAGACAGCTTATGGTTGGTTTTACAATACCTCTAGCAATTTTTGGCTCTATGGCCGTAAAAGAATTTGAAAAAATTGAAAAGCAGGCTATTAGATTTAAGCGTGTTTACGGAGACGCATTTGACTCAGACGGGGCAACGGATAAAGCTCTAGAAGAAATGAAGCGCCTTGCTGATGGTTTTACAAAGTACGGCGTTGAAGTAAACAAAACTCTTGAGCTTGCGGCAGATGCAGCTCAGATGGGCCTAAAAGGCTCTGCCCTTATGGCTCAGGTAACTCAGGCAACAAGACTTGCAGTTCTTGGTGAGGTAGATCAGCAAGAAGCCCTAAGAGCAACAATATCAGTTACAGATGCGTTTGGAGTGGCAGCGGAAGACCTAGCAGCTAAGATTAACTTCTTAAACTCCGTAGAAAACGAAACAGTAACTTCGATTAATGATTTGACTATTGCAATTCCAAAAGCTGGTCCAGTTGTAAAGCAGCTCGGTGGAAATGTTGAAGACCTCGCCTTCTTCCTGACAGCCATGAAAGAAGGTGGAATTAATGCCTCAGAAGGTGCTAACGCCCTAAAGTCTGGTCTTGCAGCCTTGATTAATCCAACAGGAAAGGCAGCAGAGATGCTGGGTGCTCTTGGAATTAATATACAGGGCATTGTTGAGGCCAATAAGGGAGATGTTAAGGGCATTGTGATTGGCTTCGCTCAAGCACTTGATACCCTAGATCCACTTAACCGTGCGAGAGCAATTGAGCAATTATTTGGTAAGTTTCAGTTTTCACGTCTATCAACACTATTTCAAAATGTTATTAAAGAAGGATCTCAGGCACAGAAAGTTCTGAAGCTCACAAGCTCCTCAACAGCCGAGCTAGCAATCGTTGCTGAACGAGAGCTAAAGAGAGTAGAAAGTTCACCTCTTTTTAAATTTCAAAAACAACTTGAAAGATTTCAGGCAGCCTTAGCGCCAGTTGGAGAAGAATTCTTAAAGGCAATAACTCCAATAGTAGAGTTTGCTGCAGAGCTATTAAAAAAGTTTGACCAAATGAGCTCAGGTGCCAAACAGTTTACAGTAGTTGCAACCACACTGGTCGGTGCTGTTGGTCCAATATTCTTAATGATGTTTGGTCTTATAGCTAATGGTGCTGCTAATATAATTAAGCTTTTTGCTACTTTAATGAATGTCTTTTCAAAAACTGGCGACTCTTCTAGAGGTCTAGGCCTTTCAACTGACTACATGACACAGCAACAGCTTGAAGCCACAGCTGTAGCATCATCTCTAAACCAATCACATGCAAAGCTTGTTCAGACATTTGCTGTAGAGGCTGGGGCTGTAGATAAGCTGGCAACCTCTTATGCAAGAGCTATTGTTCAGCAATCTAAATTCTTGGGGATAAATCCAGAAACTGGTGCTCCAGTAGCTCGTGGGGCTGGAAGATCTCCTAAAAAATATGCTAGAGGAGTTGTTTCTGTTCCAGGCCCTAAAGGTGCTGGGGATGTAGTTCCAGCTATGCTTTCCCCTGGCGAAGCCGTTATACCAGCTAAGCAGGCAAAAAAGTATAGAGGGCTAGTCTCCTCAATGATCTCAGATAATATTCCAGGATTCAGATTTGGACTTAATCCATTTGCCTCAATGCTAGGTCGTTCCAGAGTTGGCGTTAGGATGCAGTCAGATACATTTATGGATGCTTTAAAATCCAGCGGTAGTGGTGCAAGGTACAAGAGCGCATTTGAAACCCAATCTGGCGCAGACTATTTGACAAAGTATGGAATCTTAAACCCAAGACAAAAACAATCCAGGTCAGACATGGAAAGAGACTTGTTTGGTTTAGATCCAAAATCAACATCAGCATCAGCTAGGCCCACATATGGCTATGCAAAAACCTCAATACTTCAATCCATAATTAATAAGATATTTGGAACTAAGGGCAAAAACTTTAATGCTCTTACCACTAATCCTAGCGAAAAGTCTTTGGCTAGGTATGGAAACATAGACATTATTGCTAATTCTTCTGTAGCTAGAAGGTCATCTGCATACCCTAATGACATGCTAATGGCATATGCTAGAGCAAAAGATTCTGGAATGCCATCTGCCAATCTTAGTAGATTCATTCAGCCAGCGCCAATGCGTGGAGCATCTCCAGAACAGCTAAAAGCCTTTGAAAGACTAGGTCTACCGTTTGGTAGCAATCTGGTATCAGGAACCAGCAATCAATATTCTTTGAATCCTAGATCTCCATACATAGAAACTCAAACTCCTGGAGGATTCTCCTTTAAAGAAATCGATAAGATTATCGCACGTGACCCAGCTATTGCAAAACAGCTAAAGCAAGAACTACGTGCAGCAGGTCTAGGTGGTGTTAGGGTAACTGGTTCTGGCTTTGCTGCAAGATTGTTTAGAGGCTTGGGTATCCCTGGATATAAAAATGGCTCTGCAGAAATTAAGCAGATGCGATTTGATGCATCTAAAACTTTAGAAAGCTCGCACTTCTCTCCATCCATTGGAGAGGGCCTAACAAGAAAGCAACTAGCTGGTCTTTTTGAGACAGAGCTACAAAAGGGAATTAAGTCTGGCGCCTTTAAAAGAAGAGGAATTGACCCTAACCAGCTAAAGGAAGAATTTTTTAAAACAGTAAGCAAGCTTCCAGAAAATAATCTTAGACTTTATTCAAATATGGTAGAGGCACTGCCATCACTCGCAAACCAGGCCACGGCAAATCCAGATAGCACAAAGATGTCTGGAAAGGACTACCTAAAGTCACTTCGTAAAATGCCAAAGGGACTTTTTGGCTCTGGGATATTGACTAGGCTTCCAGAAAATCATGGAATTTCAGACAAGCAACTTAAGTCTTATATATTAAACATGGAGAAGTCATTCACTTCTGAATTAAAAAGATCTTATGACTCAAAGATAAAAGAGTCTGACGTTCACAAGATGTATCAGAGGGCAGAGGCTTCAGCTGTTAAAAAAATAAAAAATCCAATAGCCAAAAGATTAATTGAGGACGCCAACTCTCTTGGAAAGCTAGGCCTTACGCCAGCCCAAGGACCTGGACAGGCTAGCGGATCAACCAGAAGATATTTAAGTATTTTTGGAAATGTTCAAGATAAAGCAATTAGCTTAAGGAGAAGTGGAATTCTTTCAAAAATGTTTGGTCCAACATTTACTAAAAAGCTAGAGAGCAACTTCCTGTCTCAAACCAAAATTATGATTCCAGAAAATCTTAAAAATAGGATTTTGCCACTTTTAGATTCTCTTCCTAAAAAAGATGCAATGCGTTTTTCTAACGAACTAATTAAAACCTTGCCACTACCAGAAAAGTCTAGATACGAGACAATGGAAAAGCTTGTTGACGCTAGGGAGTCTGGAAAAGATTATACAGTCAAAGAGCCAAAAAGATCTGTAGTAAAAAGAGCAGCTAGTAAGAAGCCTAGCCCTAAGCCACCAGCGCCAACCAGGGCATCAGCCTCTTTGTCAAAAATATTAAGTGTTGGTAGTGGTGGTTCCAGAACCCTTCCAGCAGCAAGGGGAATAGCTGGACTTCTTGCAAAGCTTTCTCGAAATCGTTTTAACGATGGAGTAGTTTCTGTGCCAGGGCCAAAGGGTAAGGGCGATGTGGTACCAGCAATGCTGTCACCTGGTGAAGCTGTTATCCCAGCTAAAATGTCTGAAAAGTATGCCCCACTAATTAACTCGATGATAGCAGGAAGTATTCCTGGATATGAGGATGGCCTAGAAGCAGCTGGATTAACTCGTGGTGCAAAGGGCGGGTACTATGATGCCAGAACTGGCGCATACGTAAAGCCAAAAGATGCTCAAGCAAGAATTTCTGCAGTTCGAGCAAGTAATAAGCAAAGTTCTAGAGCTCCTAGTGGCCGAGCAATAGGTGCAGCAGGAACTGTTGCTGGAATGGGTGCCATGGCATATGGAATGTCTGGTGGTCCAGGCGCAGAAATTGCAGGCTTAGTTTCCATGCCACTTATGATGCTGTCGATGTTAAAAAACCCAATTGCACTTGCAGTTTTAGCAATAGGTGGATTGGCTACTGGAATATACTTACTTAACTCAGCACTTGAGCAGGCAAGGAAAAAGGGTGTTGAGACTGCAAAAGCAATGACAATGACTGGCGATAAGCTCCAGGCGATGTCTGAATTTATGGGAACAGTTTCTGCTACAGAAATTTCAAAAAGATCAAGACAGGATATGATCTCTGGAACTTCTGGAGGGCAAAGAAAGTTTGGTCAATCATATCTAGAATCTGAAACTGGATCAACCCTGATGACAGATATTGAAGCCATGGCATCTTCTGGAATGAGCTCTGGAGATATTTCTAAAAACCTTTCAAGACAGCTTGGATATGCAATTGTACAGGGGGTTATTACTCAGGACCAGGCTCAAAGTATTGCAGCTGCCCTTGGGGAAAAGCTTGGAGACTATTCCATTCCAGCAAATATTTCTGGAAACTTGGTTTCCTTATTTGGAAGGGATGGTAAAAATCTTTTAGATAATCCACTAGAGATAGCTCTTCAAATTCAAGAAGAGTCAATGTCAGATGTTGAATCAAAATTCGGACTTCAAGAGATAGCAGCTGTAGAAAACAAGCAGAATGATTTTGCAAATGCAATTAAGACATACGGGGCAGGAACTGCTGCCAGCATTGCAGGAGTCTCCGCAGGATTAACTATAGCTGCTGCTGGTATGGCGTCAATCCCAGTTGCTGGCTGGATTGCTGGAGGGCTTACCCTAATTGCTGCAGGAGTTGTTGGTGCCGCTGCAATTACTACAGAGCTTGCAGAAGCAAAAGAAAATGCAGAACTTACTGGAGCAAGTCTAACTGTTGCAGCGGAGCAGTTGGCACAAAACAGAGGATTGCTAGATTCTATAAAACAGCAGTACGACCAAAAAATAGCTATTAAAGAACAAGAGATTGCAGCTACAACAAGCGTTGAAAAGAGAAAAACTCTTGAAGAAGAGCTCAACGACTTGTACGACAAGAGAAAGGCAGACGTCGAGGCAATCAGACAGTCTAATGCCACCAGCTTTGATAACATTATGCAACAGTCCCTTGCAATGGATAAGGGCACTTTTGACGAAGGATTTAAGTCAGCGGCAACTAATGTATATACAGAAGGCACAAATAAAATATTTGGCGATCAAGCCATAAAGGCTATTGACGAAATGGACGGAAAGCAGGGGTACACCCGTGAGTTCCAGGCCACACTATCCTTAGCCTACCTGTCTAAAGAACTTGATCCTCAGGTTATAACTAGCTTAATCGCTGCCGATGAAAAAACAGGCGGAAAGATTAGTACAGAGTTTTCAGCTTTGGTAAAAGCAAAGGGTACTGGAGAGGCAAATGATCTACTACAAATACTTGCAACTTCTAATGTAAGTCAAGCAAACTATCCAGTATATCTACAAATGTTTGCTCAAAAAGATCGAGATTTTGATGACAGCTTTGAGGCCCTATCAGTACTAACCAACTTTAAGAGTAGGTATGGATTCACCATTGACCTAAACGTAAGAGGCGAAGAAAAGATTGATGCCATTAAAGACTACATGGATAAAACAGAGGATTTCCCAGAAACCATAAATCTTAAGTACATTACAGAGATGGCAGATGCTACCAAGGATCCAGTTCTTGGTGCTCAACTAAGATCGATGATTGCTAACTGGGATATTATTTCTGGAGGAGATAACGAAGCTGCTTATCAAATAACAGTAGACTTCTTGGCTGGAAAAACTGATCCAGGTGTTTTGGCAGCATACATGGCAGAAAAGGGACTTTCTAGTACTGGCAGTGCAACTGTAGATCAGGCTACTTACGGAGCTGCTGCTTCGGCTTGGGCTACTGGAGAGCGTGGTACAGGGGCTAAAGAGAGTGACCCTGGCAAAAAGAAGGGTGGCGCTGGTACGGGTGCAGGAACAGACCCATATGCAGAACCACTAAAGAGGCTTAAAGAAGTAAGGGCAGCTGCAGTAGATGCAACTGGTGGCGTAACAGAGCTAAGTAAGTGGCTTGGTGGCAACAAGAATATGAAACAGTTCCAGGGGCTAGAGCAGCGCCTGATGGGTCGTGGGGCAAACAGAACATTCATAGACTACATTCTAGGTCTTGACAAAGATGTCCAGCAAAGATTTGTAACATTTAAAGATGGAATTCTTAAGATTAAGGCAGCTGGAAAAAACCTTGCCAAGATGTTTAACGAAATTGCTTTGGGAGAATACCAGATAGGTCTAAAGGAAGCATCTAGAGAAGCTGACAACCAGTCCAAAGCTTTTAATAAGCTAGTTGGTGCAGGCATGTCCGTATCAGAAGCTTTGAAAGCAATTGAGGATCCCGCAACCGCTGCAGCTATTGCGTCTAAGAGTATATCTTCAGAAGAGCTTAAGCAGCTAGGCAAAGATGCTAACGACTCAGCTGCTAAGGTAGGCCTAGTAGCAGCAAGGCTCCAGCTAATTCAGGATATCCAGCAAGCTGCAGGCGAAAAGGAAATGACAGATCGCTTTAACACAAACAACACTAAGTTTACTGAGTTACAGCAAGCAGCAATTGAGTTTGACTCAACACTTTCAGAAACTTATCAAAAATTCTTAACTGGAATGATTAAAGAGTTACCGCCAGAATTTGCTACCCGCATGCAACAGGTTATTGACAACATTGAGTTTAAGCAGTCAGTTTTTGATAATGGATTTGGAAAAGCCATGGAGGCTTTCTCTGCTCAAGAAGAAAAACTTAAAATTGATATGGAAGTTAACCTTAAAAACTTTAGCCTTGCAGGGGTTACTCAAAAGGGTGCTAGAGAAATTATGGCTCAGGCTCAAAATGAAATAGGGGCCTTACAGTTTAGGATGGATGACCTTAATGCTGGAATTCAAGAAATTGAGTGGCAAGAAGACGAGGTTAATAAAAAGTACGACAAGAGGCTAGAAGCTTTAGACAAGATTGAAAAAGCAAATGAAGCTATTTCTGCTCAACAGAAAACGCAGATTTCTCTTGCAGATGCTTTGACCCAGGGTGATATTGCAGCAGCCGCTAGAGCGGCTCAGGAGATGAGGTCTCAGTCTGCACAAGGTGCTATTGGAAACCAGCGAGAAATGCTAGAGGCATCAAGGCAAGGCGCACTTGACAGCCTAAGATCTTCTGGTGGAAAAACTAGGTCTCAGCTAGAGTCAGAGATTCTAAACGTTCAAAAACAAATATTTGTAATTGAAGAGCAAAGGCTAGAGCCTGCAGCCGAGGCAGTCAGGCTAGCAGAAGCCAAGCTTGCCAAAGACACAGAATCGCTGACAGTTCTTGGAAGGACAAGTTTTGAGTGGACACAGATAAAGAACGGCATTGACCTAGCAGTTACTTCTAGCCAACCTTTTAAGGATGCCATGCAAGCAGCCCTGGACATTGTTAAGGACATTGTGTCTTACTGGAATAGCCTTGGATCAAAGACTCTGTCAGCAGCTCTTCCAACAGCTGCTGCCACATCTACGAGAGAGTCCGTAACTTACGATCCTACTCGTGGGTATTTTGTTCCTGTGGCAGATGCTAGGGTAAATACTGGAATAGTTTTTAGAGATCCACTTACTGGGGATAAGTTTGCTGCTCCAACAGGAAACACGCCGTACAATGCCAAGGGCGTCAAGCTGATGATGTCTAAGGGAGGCTCTGTTCCATACATGAGCGATGGTGGAATATTTGAGCCTAAGGGAACAGACACCGTCCCTGCAATGCTTACCCCAGGAGAATTTGTCGTTCGCAAATATGCCGTTGAAAAGTATGGGGTAGACAAGATGAAGGCAATAAATAATGGAACACATTCTAGTGATTCAGTGTATAATTATGAAGTAAACGTTAATGTCAAGACAGACGCTAATGCAGACCAAATTGCTAGGTCAGTTATTGGACAAATCAAGCAGATCGACTCTCAGAGAATTAGGGGAAATAAGTTTTAATGGCTACAGAAGACTACATGCTAGGCCGTAGAAAGTATCAAAGACCACAAGCTATGCTGTGGTCTGAAAACATTGGCACACTTGTAGATGGACTTTATGTACCAAATGGCCTTGAGGTTAACTCTGACAATAGCGATAATAGCAATCCAGAGAATTTAGACCAGTTCCTAATCCTCTCTGACGACAATAGATCTCCTATAGAATTTAAGCCAACAAGAATTGAAAGCCGTAAAAGAATGGTAAATGGAAGAATGCGTTCTTATCATATTGCAGACAAGCTGACAATCTCTACTTCTTGGGACATGCTACCTTCTAGATCTCATAAACTAAGCCCAAACTTTGACCAGTCTACTGGAAAGCCTGAGCTATCCACATCTGGATCTAGGGATCCAGGCGCAGACAACTCGTTTAGCATTTTGCCAAATTTAACAAGCTTATCTGAGCAGTACACAACAGATGGTGGTGCAGGTGGGGTAGAGGTTTTAAAGTGGTACGAAAATCACAAAGGATCTTTTTGGGTATATCTTGCATACGACAAATATTCTGTTTTTGGAAATAGTGATGAGGCATATGCTCATCTTCCACACTACAATCAATTAGTTGAAATGTTTATTGCAGACTTTTCTTACACTGTTGTTAGACGTGGAGCCAGCACTCACGATTTTTGGAACATATCGGTAACGCTGGAAGAGGTATAAATGTTTAAAGATGATGAGCTATTAAATCATTTAGAAACATCTTCTACGATTAAAACTAATTCTGCTGTAATTGCAGAATGGAATATGAATATTGCAGAAAACATTCTAAAGATTGGTAACTACAGATACCGCCCAACTGAAGGACCAGCTAGCGACTATGGACTAGCAGTAACATCATTTGATGAGAACGACTCTGGAAATTTTTATACAGATGCAACAGACGCAGATGTGGTTATTGACGGAGGCCTTGAGGATGACGACGAAACCCCAATTTTGTTTACACCGCCAAAAGAAAAAGAAAGACTTCTTTATTCTTTAGAGGAATGTTTTGGAAAGTTTAGACCCCGCTCAGGGATTAACAAACTTAGGTATTTTCCTGGCAAGTACACTCACTTTACCAACATTGACATGATTAGAAGGCCACGGTATTACATGGCACACAAAGATGACCAGTTTAAGTACTGGTCGTCATACAGAACAGAAGCTGGAATTGAAAGAGGTATTGCTAATAAATTTATTAATAATCAATACTTTATAGATGACGCATCTCCCTTTATTGTATATAAAAATATAGTTCCAGCAAACAGGCTAGTCGTAAAAATGCAAACAAATATAGGGGACGTTGATCTTGGAACATTTTCTGGAAACGGCGGAGACTTTGAAGATCCATTCTTTGGAAATGAAAATAGCACTACTCCAGTAAAATGGAAAGTACAAACATTAAAAGATAATAGCTGGACAGACGCTGCTTCTTTTGACCTCAGCTCCACAAGGCAAGACGGAACTCCAATAATTAAATCAGACGGATACGTAGAGCTTTCTTACGGACTAATTGTTCCAGAAATTTATAGAAATATTTTTGTTAAGGCAGATGAGTATTATACACAAAGCTTTCTTCCAGAGCAGGCTTTTAATGGCCAAGCTTACCTTATTAAGGAAACGGACGACGATATTGGCGTATACCATATCTGGATAGACTCTGTAGAAGACTACGAGACCTTTGTTCCAGAGTATGGCTGGTATCTTGATGAATCTCAGGTAAACAGCCTTACCAATTTTGCGACAAACTTAACGGCTCCAGCATCTTATTTAGATCCAGCAGATGGAATAAGGAAGTACAGGGAATTTGATGAAATTTCTGGAATCCGTATTGTAATAGATACAATGAATAAGGTGGACTCAACATTTGATCTAATCGAACTATCCCCTAGGCTAGCAGTAGACCTTTCCGATAAGGTAGAGAGCTTTAGCGTTACAAAGGCAGCTTCTGATTTGGGAAATAGCGGAATGCCAGTTGGACAGCTTTTAGCTGGGGTAGGCTCTTTATCCTTATTTGATTACGACTTAGCATTTAGCTCTAATAACACCAATAGTATTATTAGAAGATATTTAAATAAGGGTATTCAGTTTAAGCTATATGAAGTTATTCTAGACGTTAATGGTCAAGATTATTATGTACCAATTAAGACCATGTACTCCGAACAAGTTCCAGAGATAACTTCAGAAGACAGGTCTGTCAATATAGAGCTTAGGGACCTGTTTTTCTATTTTGAATCAAAGGCTGCACCACAAACCTTTATCCAAAATGCATCCCTTAGCTATGCAGTGTCCATGATCCTTGACTCTATTGGATTTTCAAACTATGTATTCAAGAGAGTTAATAATCTTTCAGAGGCAATAATCCCAAACTTTTTTGTGGCACCAGATAAATCTTTAGCAGAAGTATTAAATGACATAGCTGTATCAACTCAAAGCGCTATGTTTTTTGATGAGTACAATAACTTGGTCGTAATGTCAAAAGAGTACATGCTGCCATCAGAGTCTGATAGAGAGATAGACTTAACCCTATATGGCTCTAAAGATTTTTCTATAGATGGCCAACTAACTAATAAAACAACAAATGCAAAACTAGCAAATATTCTTGAAATTGCAAGTCAAAGAGATGAAGTTTTTAATGGTGGAAAGATTAACTATAGCACTAGATATATTCAAAGATCCTATGGAACTATTAGGCAAGCGAGCATGATTGACAAAGACAAGGTTTGGATTTATAGACCTGCTTTACTTTGGGAAGTGGCTGGCTCCGAAAATACAAAATCTGTAAATGATGTTGTGAATAGTCAATCTAATTTTGTCCTAGGTGCCATTCCGCTAAGCACTTCTTTAAATGATCAGCCACCAGTTGTTGTTAATGGAATTATTCAAAATAACACTATGGATCTGGGAGAAAGTGTTTACTGGATTACAAGGTATAACGGATACTTTTATGCAAATGGCGAGGTTATAAAATACGATGCCGTAGAGTTTGAAATTCCTGGAGTAGAAAGAACTATCTTCCAAGAAAATATTAATGGAGAATTGATTGCAGATGCATCTGTTTCTGGTGGCATTGGCAGGGTATGGATAACTAGCGTAAGAGACTACCAGAAGTACTTTGCTAAATTGCCATTTAATGGAAAGATGTATCCAACTGGAAGAGTAAGAATCTATTCCGAGCCAAACTATGTCACTATTGAGGGCAGGACTCAGCTACAAAATGGTCCAGTAGCTAAGCATGGAAGGAAGCAGTTCGGCACCAAGATTGTTAGTCATCAAGCTGGACTCTCTTCTTATTGGTCAGATAACCAGAATGTTCGTGGCTGCGTGATGAATGGATCTCAGCTATTTGGAAACGCAACACCTCAAACAGTTATTTCTGGAGCAATAGGTGAAAACAACTCTCTTGCTCAAAACTCTTCTAGGACTGGGATTCTCAAAAACTTTTTAACATATAAGCCTCAAATGGAAAATGTTTCAGAAGAGTCTATGGCTCCTGGAACGATTCAGTCATCTGCTTTTGTATTTACTGGTCCAGCATTCACAACTGCTGACACGCCAACAGATTTTATTTCTTATGTGTACAAGCCTTTGGATGATAAGTATAAGCACTTTGGCTCCAGAATGAGGATTATCGGTAAAATTGAGAATAACGTAAATAGTACACAAACTCCAATTGGATCATCGTCTTATTACCTAGGTTCGTCAAGCACCCCAAGCCAGCCATCAATAATTTCTGGTGCTAGTGGTGGTCTGGGAATTTTGGTAAATCCAGAGACCAACAACGGATACTTTTTTGAAATAGTTGCTCTAACTGAAGACAATATAAATTCATATGATAACTCAGACGAAATTCATAACGTATTATTCTATAAGGTAGCAAAGTCAACAGATAGCTCCGAGACCAAGGCTATGCCAGTAAAGCTTTTTGGCGGCTTGGCAGAAATCTTAGTAGATGATGGTAACTTTACTGGGCAGTACAGGATGGCAAATGAAGATAAGCCAACGGTATATGACTTAGCAGTTGAGTACCAGGACGTTGGTACATCTAGAAGATTCTTCCTGTATATTAATAATAAGCTAATTGCTACAGTAGTAGACGACAACCCGCTTCCAATACACAGGAACATGTGCCTATTTGTTCGTGGAGGATCCAGAGCCATGTTTGAAAATGTTTATGCAATTACAAATAATTATTCTCAGAATACGGCTTACGCACTAGACACCCCAATAAATCAAATCTTTTCTGGAGAAGAGGTAAGCATGAACGAGTCATTTAGAAAATATGCTTTAAGTGGAATCGTACAGTCAACATATCTTTCTGGAATTAGCCCATCAGAGCCACCAAGATATAACATTTACTTCGAAGAGTTCGGGACAATTATGAGAGAAGCTGCTTACTTTAACATAAGATATGACAAAGCTTTCCCAGCTCTCTATGCAAAGCTATCCCCAACATTTAATCAAATTAAGGGCTACACAACTTCTGGCTTTATGGCTACTGCATATGGGGCAGAGTTCTTAATATTTAATGCAACTGACACAGCCCTAAGCTTAGATGAGACAAGTGGCAACTACTTGAGAATTCAGGGTGTGACCTTTACTCAACAGTCTACGCACGAGCTAACAGTAGACGAATACTTTGACAAGAATAGCGACTTGTCCAATCCACAATTTGACGGACAGCAGCTAGTTAGCTACCCAGCAAGATCTAAGCAAGAGTATCAGGACATAAAGATTAGCAGGCTAACTCATGGCAAAAAAGACTTTACTCTAGATGCTCCATACATACAGTCACATGACGATGCAGAAAATCTAATGTCTTGGATGATATCTAAAGTTATGAAGCCAAGAAAATCTGTTGGAGTTAATGTTTTTGGAGTGCCAATATTACAGCTGGGAGATATTGTTAGTATTAACTATAAGGATGCAAACAATATAAATCAAGTATCAGACGATAGTGATAGGTTTGTGGTTTATCAAATAGAGTACTCAACATCATCAGACGGTCCAGAAATGTCTGTATTTTTAAGTGAGGTGGCATAATGGATTCTAGGCCATTATCAACAGAAACTAGAGCTTATGCTTCAAATACCAGCAGTTCGGTAAAAATTGCTACCCCAGAGCTGCTGAACTTTTCTGACAGTACACTTACAGAAGATGTAATGGTGGATCTTATTTTTGAAGACATTGGTGGTCAAGAAATAATTAACGTTGTTAGAAATGATATTGTAAATGGTCAAAATGTTACATACCAGCTTGTAAAAAATCTTTCAGACTTGGCATATCAGTATAGATCAGAAAACATAGTTCCGCTATCTAGAACTGACAAAGACTATTTTAAGAATTTTGCAATTTCTCTTTATGATAAAATTCCAGAATGCGGAAGTGGCTACGATATATTGGATGGCGATGAGGTTCCAAACTGCAAGTATGTCTATGTAGACCCTAATACTGGCGATTTGGTTATAGATCTAATTAATCTGAAACCAGAAGAGCAAGTAGAAGTCCAAGTTATTTCAGATATAACCCAGCTACATGATACAATATACTCTGAGGAGTCTTCATAATGATTACAAATACTGGAAAAGGCATATTGGCTAAATACCTTATCGGACAAGCACCAGCTTATGCCTCTTATATTGCTGTGGGCTGTGGGCCATCGGCTCTGAATAGCGAAGAGTCTGGATTTACCAATTCTCAAAAAACAGAATATTCAGAAAAAAAGTCTTTAGACTTTGAAATGTTTCGTGTTCCAATTATTTCAAAGGGATATGTAAATGAAAATGGGTTTACAAAGTTAGTCCTAACTGCCGAATTGCCTACAGAAGAAAGATACGAGATTACAGAGGTTGGGATTTACCCAGCACAATCAAATCCTTCTGCAGGATCATTTGATAGCAAAAACTTTTTTTTGTTTAACCAAAACGAAGGCTGGAAGCTGCAGGGCTCTGACGAGATTCCTTCTGTCTATGCGCCACTAGATACTTCTGGTAATAACGTAATCACTGGATCGTATATAGTAAATGGAACACTTGCTCAAACTCCTATCTTTCATACAAATGCAGATAATAGAATTTTTACAGACGGTACCAGAATTGAAAGAAATGAAAGATGTAGATTTTTTAACAACATGATTATGGTTGCTGGCAATACCGCCGTACTTGCGGATAGCATAACCGAAGGTGTCTCAGTTACTTCTGGAAGTTATATAGAAAGAGCAGAGACGTCATTTAGCTTTAGTAAAAATGCCCCAACCGATAGCATCAAGCTCGCCTTTTCTTTGATCAACAAAGATGGAGAAAGCAATGAAAATCCAGACAATGTGAAAATCTTAGTTAAATTCTTTTCATCAAGCAATCCTGAACAGTATGCTAGCTTTGCAGTAGATATTAACGATGACCCCCTTACAGACTTTTCCGAAAATAGATACTTTGTAGTTTCAAAACAAATTCAAGAGCTTTACTACACTGCTGGCTTTAACTGGAATACTGCAAACACCTCAAGAATATATGTGCAAGTTTTAAAAGATGAAGAAAGATCTTCAGACTACTACGTTGCCTTAGATGGAATGAAACTTGAAAATCTGACAACAACTAATCCGCTCTACGGATTGACGGGGTATTCAGTAGTTAAGTCTGATGGAGCATTGCCTATTGTTAAATCTTCAAACACATCTAACTATATAGAATTTAGAGTTACAGTTGGAGTAGAGTAATGTCAGACTCAGGAATTAAGAAGGTCGTTATTCCAAAGTCTTCTCTGGTAGAGCTCACCTCTGATAACAAGTACTTGATTAGGTATAGGATAGTCTCAGACGACAGAAACAGGGTTTCTGCCTGGTCACCAGTTTTTTCTTTAAACGCCAGAGAGCCTCAGGAAATAGATGCAGAATTTTCTATAAGCGGAAAGTTGGTTACTTTGGTCTGGGAGGACGAGGAAAATAGACCTCAATACGATATCTTTGTTAAGTTTGACAGTCAAGACTACTTTTATCATGGACCGTCTTCAGTCCGTACATATACGTTTATTAACAACGCAGAAGACTCTTTTAGGTTTGCTATTCAGGCATCTGGAATAAGCAAGACCAGAAACATCAAGCTAGAACTTTACGAATCAGAGGAGATTCCTCTGGTATAATATTACCTTAGGAGAAAAAATGGCAAATATTCCAGTACCAGAGCGTGGGCAACCTCTAGATCTTTCATATATCTATCAGATTGCCAACGCCGTAAATCAGCTTTCAACTCAAGCGTCCTACTCCTCTAACAAGTTTAGTTCAATTGAGACCCCAGCAGCAAATATTGGTAGGCAAGATGTTCGCATTACTGACAGTCGAATTGTAGCAGGGTACTATGAGCTAGCTCCAAATACAGATGTAAACACTGGGTCATCCGTAAGCTTTTCTTATAACTTCCCAGCTGCAGACTTTAAGTACCCACCAATCGTAACAGCAACACCTATCAACATATCTGGCACCGCCAGTGGTGGCGACGTTTCTGTCATTCTGACTTTAGTGACTACTTCTAGGGTAGAGGGTGTCGTAAGGTTTGGAACAAGTGGTACTGCTTCCGTAGGAATTAATATTCTTGCAATAGGAATCCCAAGCTAGGACTACTCATGCCACTAACGGACATGAGTCTCTACAACGCTGCTCCAGTTATTCCTGGAAGCAAAAAAGTTTGGTTTTTAAATGACAGTCTTGTAAGAGTTCATCATTTAAATAAGTCTAATGGAATTATGTCTGTTTATAATATAACTAAAGATCAAATAGAAAGCTGTCTGATCTCAGATTTTAAAAAAAGTAGGCAAAGGGCATACACTGTTGGACAAACTGCTGAACTTGTAAATCGTCACAAAAAGTATTTGCCAAATTTAATGAAGCGTGGTATAATTCCACATCCAACTGGATCTCAAAAGGGTGGAAGCACTGGCTGGCAAGTAAGAAGCTACTACTCAGAGTCGCAAATAAGAGAGATTCGTGATATACTTGCATCCTACCATATGGGAAGACCTAGGAAAGATAAGTTAATTACAAATGATGTAACTCCATCCACTCAAGAGTTGACAAGAAGGATGGGTGATGGTATACTGACATATACAAGAACCGAAGATGGAAGATTCATTCCAATTTGGTCAGAATCTATATAGAAAGAAACGGGTATGAATAACGAAGAAACTAAGGTAAGGGTCGCTTTAGGCTATACCCTTAACCTAGGAAACTTTCAGTCTTTGCGAATTGACGTAGAGATCCAGGACAACAAGCGTGATGGCGAAAACATTGGAGATGCCTTTGAGCGTGTTTATGCTTTTGTTGAAGATAAGCTTGCCTCCAAGGTTAAAGAAGCATCGGCTGAGGTAGAGGCTAAGTAAAATGGCTGAGCGCAAAGACCAAATGGCCTTGCTCAGCAAATTTGAAAAGCACTACAAGTTCAAATATGACATAAAGCCAAACCTTAATAGATGGGCAGAAGCCTGGGCAGCAGATGCAATTATAGATTCTTATGGAATTCATGTATGCTATGAAATGCTAGAGTATTACTTCGATGTGCACCCAACTCCAAATTGGAAAAATTTTGCAAGCAATATAGATAAACTAATTGAATCTAAATCACGTATCGAAGAAGATACGGTTGAAAGAATTGAAAGACGAAAGAAAGCGAAAGAGTGGCTAAGTGAGTAGCGTAGAAGATAAACTAATATCTGCAGTCCTGGAGGATAAGCAGCTGCACGTCCTGCTTCAGGCAGACGTAGAAAAGCTTCTAAGAACGCACACAGACATCTGGGAGTTTATTCGTAAGTATGCTGAAATTAATGGATCAGTTCCACCCAAGTCAGTAGTAGTCGATAAGTTTAGAGACTTTTCTCCAGTTGACGGGGTAGGTGCCACCAAGCATCACCTAGAAGAACTGCAGGGGGAGTACCTTGAAAGCAGCATAAAAGAAATTCTTGTTTCTGCAGCGACAGAGATTCAGGGTGGCAGCAGCGTTAATGCTCTTGAAACACTCATTACAAAAACCTCAGAGCTTAAGAAAAACACCTCAGCAATCCGAGATATTGATGCTACTGATTTAGCTTCCGCTGTAGAATACTACAAGAAGCTTCAGAGAGAGCAAGAGCTAGGCATGCTTGGAATTAAGACTGGCCTGCCAGGTTTCGACAACTATCTTCCATCTGGAATTATGCCAGGACAGCTTGGCGTGTTTCTTGCCTATCCTGGTATTGGTAAGTCTTGGCTATCTTTATACTTTGCAGTTCAGGCTTGGAAGCAAGGCAAGTCTCCAATGATTGTAAGTCTTGAGATGAGCGAAACCGAAGTTCGCAATCGTGTCTATGCCATTATGGGTGAAGGCCTTTGGTCACACAGAAAGCTTTCTAGTGGGCAGGTAGATCTAGAAGACCTAGCTAAGTGGCACGAGAAGAACCTTGAGGGTAAGCCAGAGTTTCATATTATTTCTAATGATAGTGGCGGAGATGTAAACCCTTCTGTGCTTAGAGGAAAGCTGGATCAATATAAGCCAGACTTTGTTGTCGTAGACTATTTGCAACTAATGTCTCCAAACCAGAAGTCGGAGAATGAAACTGTTAGGATGAAGAACCTTTCTAGAGAGCTAAAGCTTATGGCTATTTCCGAGCAGGTCCCTATCATGGCAATCTCTTCAGCGACCCCAGATGACGTAACAAAACTAGACACTGTTCCAACACTTGGCCAAACTGCTTGGTCAAGACAGATCGCATACGATGCTGACTGGGTGCTAGCTTTAGGTCGTGCAACAAACAGCGACATTATTGAGTGTGTGTTTAGAAAGAATCGTAATGGGTTTATGGGAGACTTTTTGGTCCAGGTGGACTTTGATAAAGGCTGGTACAGATACAAAGACTTTGAGGATAAGTAGTTATAATTAGTACATGCTTAATTTACACCATAAGCCAATTAAGAAGTTTGGCTTGGATGGGAATATCCACGATGACTCTGCTATTCCCAGACTCAAAGGCGAGTACATAAGACTGATTGTTGCTGAGATGAGGCTATCGGGGTATGTGCCAAGGCTTGACATCAATCCAGATTTTACGATATACTATAACGAGCTAAAAGATTTTTTTGAATTTAAACTAAGTTTATACGGAATATATATAGGGAAGAAACAAAGCGAATGGATACTGGGAATAGACGAAACAAAACCAATCTATATACAAGAGAGCAAATTAAGAGAGTTCTTGAAGGAACGGGCCTAGAGGTCCAGTCAGAAGTAGATACTGACTTCATTATTTTTTGTCCATTTCACGCTAACAACAGAACTCCAGCTGGAGAAGTTGACAAGGTCACTGGAGTATTCTTTTGTTTTTCATGCCACCACGTTTGTGACTTTGTTGAGTTGGTCATGCATTTCTCTGGTAGAAAATACTTTGAGGCCATTAGGTTTATAAAAAGCAAAGAAGAAAACTCTTCTGTTTTAGACAGAGTCAATAAGAAGCTAGTAGATGTTCCAGAATACGTTCAATACGATCAGGTATCTATTAAAAGGCTTAACTCCCAAGCACTAGAGTCACCAAGAGCCATGAGATATTTTGAAGGCAGGCTTATTCCAGAAGCTTCTGTTAAAAAGTTTTGGCTTGGCTATTCTGAAAAGCAAGATATGGTAACGATTCCAGTTCACTCTCCAGACGGCATGGAAGTTGGATTTGTTGGTAGATCAATTGAGGGCAAAGACTTTAAAAACACACCAAGACTTCCAAAAGCAAAAGTATTGTTTAATCTTCACAGGGTTAAGACATCTAAAAAAGTTTACGTAGTTGAGTCATCTTTTGATGCGATTAGACTAGACCAGTGCGGTTTCCCAGCGGTAGCCACCCTAGGGTCCAATGTCTCTAACTACCAAATAGACCTACTCAAAAAATACTTCAATAACATTTGCGTTATTGCAGATAATGATGAAGCAGGCGGCAACATGAAAGACAAGATTG
>Ga0114982_1000508_pt1 | contig 20851 bp, 17 predicted proteins | sample Shrwel_input2_FT_FD_87183 | JGI IMG/M metagenome (GOLD analysis project Ga0114982, IMG submission 87183) | Subsurface microbial communities from deep shales in Ohio, USA - Utica-3 well 1 S input2 FT | ecosystem: Environmental > Aquatic > Deep subsurface > Shale gas/oil reservoir > Produced... | reverse complement strand
GGCCTGAGCCGACGTTGCAGACCCGCCAACCGGGTCGATCCGGAAGCACGAGGCCGAGCCGGAGGAAGAGCGCCGCCGCCGATGGCGCCGAAGTATAATCAAGCAGCTGACCGCCGGCGGTCACCTCGGCGACGACACCCTGCCGGGCGCACTGCAGGAGATAAGGCAGGAGGCGCGGGAGGCGCTCACCTCCGCCGTATACATTGAACATGCGCAGCCAAAGCAACGGCAGCCGGTCGGCGAATTCTCGGGCCAGCTCCACGCCGGCGACCTTGGAGCGCGCGTAGGCATTGCGCGGATCGAGGCGGGACGACTCGGTCAGCGGGGCGTCGCTGAGCGCATACTCGGAGCAACTACCTAGGAGCAGGCACTTCGGCGGACGCGTCAGGCTGGCCGCCGCGGTCAGCAAGTTATTCAGGCCATCGACGTTGATAGCCGACAGCTCCGCCTCCGACGTGGCCTGGCTGACGCCGGCCGCGGCGAAGTGAAAGAGCATCTCCGGCTGAAACGTCCGCAGCTCCGCCTCGACCTTGGTGCGGTCGCGGAGGTCGAAGCCTTCGGCCCGGCTCGGAGCGCTGACCTGCGCGCCGGCTTCACGGGCGCGGGCGACGAAGGCGCCGCCCAACGTGCCGGTACCGCCGGTCACCAAGACCTTGCGTCCGGCGATGGCCCTCAGCGGGTCCATGCGAGGCCGGCGGCGCGGGCGGCCGTGACATAAGCGGCGAGGTCGCGGTCGCAGAGTTCACTTGGGGCCATGCCCGCGTGACGGTCGCGATACCAGGCGGCGGTGGTCCGGACAGTCTGGGCGAAAGTCCAGACCGGCTTCCACCCGAGGACCTGAGCGGCCTTGGTCACGTCGAGGTGGAGCAAGCCCGCCTCATGCGGAGCGGCGGGATCGGTGCGATCTTCCTGCGCTCCCGGCCACTCGCCGAGGAAGGCGTCGACCAAGGCGCCGACCGGCTGGGCCGATTCGCCGAGCGGTCCGAAATTGAAACCTTCGCGGAGGCGGTCCGGCGCGGCGACGAGCCCGGGATGTCGCAGGCAGGCGCCCAGCCAGAGATAGCCGGCCAGCGGCTCGAGCACGTGCTGCCACGGGCGGGTCGCGCGACGGTTACGGATGACGGCCGGACGACCGGCCTCCAGGGCGCGCACGCAGTCCGGGATGATCCGGTCCGCCGAGAAATCGCCGCCGCCGATGACGTTGCCGGCGCGACCGGAGGCGAGCGCGCCTTCACCGGAAGCGGGCTGGAACGAGCGACGCCAGGAGGAGACCAGCAGTTCCGTCATGCCCTTCGAAGCGCTGTAAGGATCGTATCCGCCCATCGGCTCGTCTTCGCGATAACCAGCGGAGCGTTCGCGGTTCTCGTAGCACTTGTCGGAGGTGACCACGACGACCGCCGCGCCCGGGGCTTCGGCGCGGACGGCGTCGAGCAGGTGGGCCGTGCCCATGACGTTCGTCTCGATGGTCTCGACCGGGATCTGGTAGGAAAGCCTCACCAACGGCTGCGCGGCCAGGTGCAGGACGAAGTCCGGCTGGAAGGCGCGGACGGCGGAGCGGAGGGCCTCGCGGTCGCGGACGTCGGCGAACTCGGAGCGGCAACGTCGGCCGATCTCCAGCCAGTCGTGGAGCGGCTGGTCGGCCTGCGGCGCGAGGGCGAAGCCGCGGACCTCGGCGCCGAGCGACAGGAGCCAGTGGGCGAGCCAGGCTCCCTTGAAGCCGGTCTGACCCGTCAGGAGGACACGCTTCCCTTTGTAAGCTCCGCCGAACATCACCACTTCTTCCAAGGCGCGCGGCCGGAAGCCCAGAGCTCTTCCAGGAGGTTCTTCTCGCGGAGGGTGTCCATCGGCTGCCAGAAACCGCGATGAAGGTAGGCTGAGAGCTGCCCGCGGGCCGCGAGGGCCTCCAGCGGACCGCGCTCCCACACGCAGTCGTCGCCCGTGATGAGGTCGAGCACCGAGGGCTCGAGCACGAAGAAGCCGCCGTTGATGAAAGCACCGTCGCCGGCGGGCTTCTCCTTGAAGGAGCGGACCGCGCCCTGCTCGATCTCCAGAGCGCCGTAACGGCCGGGCGGCTGCACGGCGGTGACCGTGGCCTGGCGGGCCTGCTGACGGTGGAAAGCGAGCGTCGCCGCGACGTCGACGTCACCGACGCCGTCGCCGTAGGTGAGGAAGAAGGTGCCGTCGAGATGCTCGCGGACCCGGCCGAGGCGGCCACCCGTCTGGGTCTTCTCGCCCGTGTCGACGAGGGTTACCTTCCAGGGCTCGGCGTTCCGCTGGTGGACCTCCATCGTGTTCTTCGCCATGTCGAAAGTGACGTCCGACATATGCAGGAAATAGTTAGCGAAATATTCCTTGATGACGTAGCCCTTGAAGCCGCAGCAGATGACGAAGTCCGTCACGCCGTGCGCCGCATAGATCTTCATCACATGCCAGAGCAGCGGCTTGCCGCCGACTTCGACCATCGGCTTCGGGCGTAGCACGGTCTCTTCGCTGAGCCGGGTACCGAGACCGCCGGCCAGGATGACGGCTTTGGGCATGGCAGCGGGAGCGAGCATAAGGTTTTGATAGCAACCCCAGCGGAAGCGTTCAAGCGCAGACGAGGACTCGGCAACCTTAGCCGGACGTCATTTGCTTGTCACGCGGATGACCCACTAGCGGGGGCCTGCCCCAGGTGTTACATCGTTTATCATTGGAAAAAACCGTGCCATCACTAACTTGGACACGATGAGCACGTGCAAGACGCTCTTGATCACGGCGCCAGGCAGCCGACGTCACTCCCTACTCGCGGCGCACCTCCGGGAGAAAGGTTTTTCTGCGGAAGTATCGCCAGCGGTATTCCTGCGAAGCGATGAGAGCCTGCCCGCCGATTATGACCGCGCAGCCCGGAACCGGCAGCTCGGGTACGATCTCACCCGCGGGGAAATCGGCTGCTTCCTTGCCCACCGCGACGCCTGGCGGCAGGTCTCCGACGGGCCCTGCATGATTCTCGAGGATGACGCCAGGCTGAGCCCCGTCTTGTCCCCGATGGCCCTTCAGGAGTTGGCGGACGTCATCGCGGACACTAATCTCATCATCCGCTTATTCAGCCAGCGGAAGCCGCCAGCTCGGATCTGGAGAGAACTGCCCTCCGGGCTGAGCATCGACCGTCCGGCGAAGGCCGGCTATTCGGCCGTGGCCTATATCCTCAGCCCGAATTCAGCCGCCGCGCTGGCAGCGGGCGCGGATACCTTCTGGCAGACCACCGACGACTATCTGGACGACGAGGCCGCGCACGGATGCCCGGTCATGCATGCCTCTCCGGAAATGGTCTGGCATGACGACGAAGGCCGGTCGCTGATCGGCGTCCGCGAAAAACCTCCCGTATCCTGGCAGGTCAAGCTACGCCGTGAGTGGCTCCGCGCGGGCCGGAATATCCGCGCAGCGCTTCACCGGATGAAAACCGACCGGAAGCTGGGGCTCCGGTGAGAGCTTACACAGCAGCATGAGGACACCGGTCGTATCCGTCGTCATGGCTGTCTATAACGGCATGCCATGGCTTCCGCAAACCCTTGCCAGCCTGCGCAGCCAGACGTTCGACGACTTCGAAGTGGTCCTGATCGACGACGGATCCACCGACGACACGGCGAAGATTCTTCGGGCGACGGCCGAGGCGGACGCTCGCTTCCGTGTCATCACACAGACCAACCAAGGGCTGGTGGCTTCGTTGAACCGGGGTATTGCGGAGGCACGGGGGACGCTGATCGCCCGCCTCGACTCGGACGACCTAGCCATGCCTGACAGACTCGCAAGGCAGGTCGATTTCATGCGTCGCCATCCCGACGTCGCAGTCGTCGGCAGCGCGATACGCATCATCGACGCCGAGGGCGTGGCGCACCGCCGCCAGGCCTACCCATGCGCGCCGGAGGATGTGCGCTCAGCCCTGCCCTACGGCTGCGCGCTGGCCCACCCGGCCGTCATGATGAGGCGCGACGTCGTTCAGGCGGTCGGCGGTTATCGCGAATCCTTCCGCCATGCCGAAGATTACGACCTATGGCTGAGGCTGGCCGAGAAGCATGAGCTGGCGAACTTGCCCCAGGAACTGCTGCGCTACCGACAACATGGATCCAGCGTCTCTTTCCGCCATCGCCAGCAACAGGCGCTAGCCACTTATGTCGCTCGCTACTTCGCCCGAGAGCGGAGAGCCGGCCGGGCCGAGCCGACGATCGCGCACGACAAGCCTCTGCCCGCGGATATCCTCAGCCAACTAGGCCTGTCCCCCTCTGCGCGGGCCGAATTCGTGCAGGAATCGCTCCGAGCGGCGCTTTCACCCCCGGGACAAACTCTGGATGATACCTGGCTCGGTCAACAGATGGAGGAGGCTTGGTCGCTTCGGACGCACCTTCGGGCCGGCCGTTTCGTCCGCCGCTGCGCGATCCCTTACTACCGGAGATGCCGCCGGATCGGCCAAGCCGACCAAGCTTCGGTTTGGCTAGGCAGGGCTTGGCGTCTGTCTGCCCTTCATGCCCTCTGGTCACTCGTCGCGGCGGCCGCGCGCAGCACCAAGGACTGACCGGCGATTCTGCCCTTCCCTCGTCGTGACTTCTGGCCTAGACATCCGGACATGTCCGCAAGGCCCTTAGGATTCGGGATCTGGGGAACCGGCATGATCGCCGAGTTCCACGCGAAGGCGCTCGCCGAGATCGCCGGCGTGAAGCTCGTCGCCGCGTATAACCGCTCGCCCGCCAAAGGCCGCGACTTCGCCGCCAAGCATGGCATCGCTTTCGCGGAGACGCCTGAAGCGCTGCTGGCCAATCCGGACGTCGACATCGTCTGCCTCTGCACGCCGAGCGGCGATCACCTCGCTCCGGCCGTTGCCTGCGCGCAGGCCGGCAAGCATGTCGTCGTCGAGAAGCCTCTCGAGGTCACCCTCGCCCGCTGCGACGAACTCAACGCCGCCTGCGCCAAGGCCGGCGTGACCGTCGCCGGCATCCTGCCCCGCCGCTTCGGTTCCGGCGCGGTCGCGCTCAAGGTGGCCCTGACGGCGGGCCGTTTCGGCAAGCTGACGCTCGCCGGCGCGCTGATCCCTTGGTGGCGCACGCAGGCCTATTATGATTCCGCGGCCTGGCGCGGCACGTTCGCCCTCGATGGCGGTGGCGCCGTGATGAACCAAGGCATCCACACCATCGATCTCCTGCTCTGGTTCCTCGGTGAACCGAAGCGCGTCTCCGCCACGGCGGGACTCGTCGCCCATGACGGCATCGAGGTCGAGGATATCGCCGCCGGCTGGATCGAATTCGCCAACGGTTGTCGGGCGACGCTGGCCAGTTCCACCGCCTGCTGGTCCGGCACGGGTTTCCCGGCCGAGATCCGCATCCATGGCACGACCGGCGCCGCCGTCCTCCGCGACGACAAGCTGACCGCCTTCGAATTCGAAAAGCCCCTGCCCTCCGACGCCTCTGTGCTTGCCCCGGCCACCGAAGGCGGTGGCGCGGGCGCCAATGACCCCAAGGCCATCGGCCATGCCTGGCATCGCTCCAATCTCGAGGACGCCGTCGCCGCCATCCGTGCGGGCCGACGTCCCGCCGTCGACGGCGCCGAAGGCCGCAAGGCCGTGGAGCTAATCCTTGCGTTCTATCAGTCAGCGCAAGCCGGCGGAGCCCCTATCGACCTGCCGCTGGCCAAGGATCCCTCGCTGCGCTCGCTCGGCATCAAGCGTACGTCTTGATTTTCCTGCCCTGAAGATGAAGAAGCCGACCCGATGGAGGTTTCTGCGCAGCCTCTTCAGGCCGATGTTCTGGAAGATCTGGAAAGATCTCGACCGCCGGAAGCAGCCCGTCCGCTGGCTGCCCGAGTTCCTTGATAATCATCGCGAATTCCTGGCGCGCGGCGGTCAGGTCGATCAGTTCTTCCCCATCCTTTACGATTACGCCGACCAAGCCGGGAGCGCCCATGGCCACTACTTCCATCAGGACCTGCTCGTTGCGCGGCTGATCCATGAGGCGAACCCTTCCCGCCATATCGATGTCGGCTCGCGTGTCGACGGCTTCATCGCCCATGTCGCCGCCTTTCGGCCGGTCGAGATCATGGACGTGCGACCGCTCAAGGAGACGGGCCATGCGAACATCCGCTTCCTGCAAGCCGACCTGATGAAGGAAGGCCATGCGCCGGCGGAGATTGCTGACTCGGTCTCATGCCTCCATGCGTTGGAACATTTCGGGCTCGGTCGTTACACCGATCCAATCATGCCGGACGGACATCTTCGCGGGTTCGCGAACCTCCTCCGGATGTTGAAGCCCGGCGGCACGCTCTACGTCAGTTTCCCGATCGGCCGCCGCGCCCAAGTCTGCTTCAACGCCCATCGCATCTTCGCGCCGCGCGACATCTTGAGCTGGCCGACCGGCGATTGCCGGATCGAACTGACTCGGTTCGACTACGTCGACGACCAGGGCGACCTTCACCAGGACGTTGCGCTGGTCGGCGAGGGCCCCCAGCTGGAGTACGGCTGCGGCATCTATTCCTTCAGGAAAGTCTGAGCGGCTGCTTCAGGCTGGACGCGGCTTACGGTGGCGAGTTCTATCGCCATTGATGATTCCCGCCGTATCCGTGGTGATGGCTGTCTTCAACGGCGCCCGCTTTCTCCCGGAGACACTCGCGAGCCTGCAGGCCCAGGACATGGGCGATTTCGAGATCGTGATCGTCGACGATGGCTCCACGGATGACACCCCCCGGATTCTCGCCGCTTTCGCCCAAGGCGAACCACGTTGCCGAATCCTGACGCAGACGAACCAAGGGCAGGTCGCGGCCCGGAACCTGGGCGCACGCTCGGCCAAGGCGCCGCTGATCGCCTGGCTCGACGCGGATGACATCGCGGAACCCGAACGGTTTTCGCTCCAACGCGCCCATCTGGACGCCCATCCGAACCTGGCTGCCGTCGGCAGCTCAATCAGGACGATCGATGAAGACAGCAAGGTGACGGCGACAGTGCCTTATCCTGCCGGCCCGGACAAGGTAGCCCAGGCCATGCGTAGCGGTTCGGCTCTAGCCCACTCGGCCGTGATGATGCGGCGTGACATCTTCCTGGAGATCGGAGGCTACCGCGAAGCCTTGTTACATGCCGAGGACTATGACCTCTGGCTGCGGCTGCTGGATGGCCACAGCGCCGATAACCTGCCCTGCCCGCTGGTGCGGTATCGTATGCACGGCGGCAGCCTTTCGTTCCGTCGGCGACGCCAACAATCCTTGGCCGCCTTCGCCGCGCGCCATTGCGCCGCTGAGCGTCGGGCGGGGCGACCAGATCCGCTGGAAGGCCGGCGGCATCCGGTCGGCGATGAGATTTTCTCCGAATGGACGATCGGCCAGGCAGAAGAAGCCGCGTTCCGCATGGAGTGTCTCGCCGCGGCGCTCCATCCGGCCGGTCAGCCCATCGAGGAGGCATGGCTGGCAGATAACCTCCGCCGTTCTTGGGAACTCCGGCGCCACCTGCCGCGCGGACGCCATGTCCGCCGTTGTCTCATCCCTTATGTACGCAGGGCTTGGTCGCTTCGCCGCTGGACGGAAAGCCTCGGCTGGCTGACGAGGGCTTTTTCGCGGCAGCCGATGGCGGCCAGCTGGCGACTCCTGGGCGGCAAATAGGCCGCTGGTCGGCGTAACCTCGCTGGCATGGGCGCAAAGCATGGACCACGTTGCCTGAGATCGTTCGCCCCCCTTCGGCAACCCCGTATGTGGTTGACCGAACTTGCGCCCGTAGGACACGCTGAAGCATGGCCTCCGTGAGGCAAAACGTATGAAAGAAATCGTCGTCGCGCTTGAGGGGGGGCTGGGAAACCAGATGTTTCAATATGCGGCCGGAAGGGCTTTATCGCTTCGGACGGGTACGGCTCTGGCGTTGGACCTCCGACCCCTGCTCCGACAGGGCCAACGCGCCTACGGTCTCGGCGCGTTCAGCCTGGGCGAGGTGTCGCTGATAACCGAAGGGGTGCCGCCGGCTCGCACGGGAAAAATCCGCCAATGGTTACGGAAGCTCACGGGCGGGGAGCAGACCTTCCGCGAGCCCGGCTTCTTTTACGACGAAGGCATTCGCGCGGTGAACCCGCCGGCTCGGCTCGAAGGCTACTTCCAAAGCGAGCGTTACTTCGAGGATGTCGCTGAGGTGATTCGCGCCGACTTCACCCCTCCGGCGGACGAACTGGGGCGGCTCGACGACCTGGCGTCACGTCTGCTGCCGTCCGGACCGAAAGTCGCACTGCACGTCCGGCGCGGAGACTACACGAACCCGGCGACCATGGCGGTACACGGGCTCATGGGCCCTGATTATTATGCCCGCGCCCGACACCTGCTCGCCGAGCGGACCGGACCATCCGCCGTCTGCGTCTTCACAGATGATCCCGCGTGGGTGCGCGCCAACCTCGGGTTGCCTGCGGATTCGGTCTTCGTCTCCGAGCATACCCGCTCGGCCGTCGAAGACCTGATCCTGATGTCGCGATGTTCCCACCATATCACCGCGAACAGTTCTTTCTCATGGTGGGGGGCCTGGCTGAATCCTAAGCCGGACAAGGTGGTCGTGACACCTAGCCGCTGGTTCCAGCCAACGTCCGGACTAGATACGCGCGATTTGCGTCCGGCAGGCTGGCTGCAGGCCTGATCGGCCTCCGGGCGGGAGCTGTTCAGGACGATGCTTAGGCTCGGACATACCAATCGTCGAAGTCCGAAAACTTGGCGTATTTGCGGACGTATCCTGCGGCCGTGAGCAGCGCATGGATCTTCTCGCGGGCCGGAGTAAAACTGTGCTCACAGGTGATCACCTTGAAAGGGTATCTTGCGAAATCGAAGTCCCGGAGGATCTCGTACTCGCTTCCTTCGGTATCGATGGAGAGATAATCCAGCTCCGCGGGGGCATGATGGCGGACAAGCAGGTCGGCCAGGGATACGGTCTTCACCTGGTAGCGGACAGCCGCCGCGCTCGCCTTCTCGGACAAGTTGACGTGCTGGAAGCCGTCAAGCGTGGCGAGCTCCGGTTGCGCCGCCTCCAGGAATCCGAGCTGAGCGCCGGTGGACCTCCAGACGCAATCATGGTCGATGATACAACTGCGGTTGGCGGCCAGGCGCTCATGCCAGCATCTCGCCGGCTCGGCGAGGATGCCCGACCAGCCGAAATGCTTCTCGAGCAACCAGGTGTTGCTCAGTTCCTTGCCGCTGGCGGCGCCGAACTCGACGAAGAATCCCCCGCGCTTAAGGCCTAGCTCCGAAAGGACGAAGAGATCCTGCTTCAGCTGGGCTTGGGACAACGGATTCAGCCTGACCAGCTCGGCAAGCTGGGCCGACGTTACTTCCGCCAAGAAATCCCAGCTGCGGCCATGGGCGGCAGCAGCGCTGAGGCTGGCGAGCTTGCTATTCCGGATTACGGAATATCCCAGTTGGCCAAGGATACGGTTGATGATGTGTTTCATGGAAAGCGCCCTTCTTCTGCTCCCGAACTCTTCGAGCTTCGGCACATATTTATCGAGCTACGTCACGGATTTGGCGAGAACTTTGAATAATGTCTTCGTGACGCAACACGAATGGCTTAGGCCTTCGAGAGGTCTGACCATCAAGCATCGGCCCACTAGGTGGTTGGCTGCAAATCTGAGTCGACTTAGGGATGGACGCCCATCCCAAGCGGAGTTCCATCATTGCATGGGCCAGCCTCAGGTTTCCGTCGTCATTCCCGTATGGAACGGTGAACGCTATCTGAAGCAGGCTATCGAAAGCATCCTCGCGCAGGACTTCGTGGACTTTGAACTGTTAGTCATAGACGATGGCTCGACGGATCGTTCGGCTGAAATCGTCTCGGCATTCGCCCATGATCCCCGGGTCACGCTCCACAAGCAGGCGAATGTCGGAGTTGTCGCCGCGCGTAATGCCGGCCTGCGGGCGGCACGGGCGGAATTCGTCGCCTTCCTGGATGCGGATGACATCGCACTCCCCGGACGCCTGGCAAAGCAGGCCGCTTACCTGAGAGCCCATCCAGAGGTAGCCGTCATAGGCAGCAACATCACCTATTTCAGCGACGCTGACGGAGTCATACGCACCCAGAAGTTCCCGTTCGGCGAGGCACAGGTCGCCATGGCGCTGGAAACCGGAAACCCCCTGGCGCAACCCTCAGTCATGCTGCGGAAGTCGTTGGCCATCGGTGCAGGCGGCTATCGCGAAGCCTTCAGATTCGGCGCGGAGGACTATGATCTCTGGCTCCGGCTCGCCGAAAAGCACCCGCTGGATAATCTACCAGAAGTCCTCACGCTCTACCGGATTCACGACGACAGCCTGACCCATCGCCGCCGTCACGAGCAGACATTCGCCGCGCTTACCGCCGCATGCGCCCATCGTCGGCGCATTGCCGGCCGAGGCGACCCGCTCGAAAGACTGAGCAAACCCCTTTCGCCCGCCGTGCTTCCGCTACTTGGCCTATCGGAAATCGAGGAAGCCGCGTTCATGCCGTCGCTCTTCGGCCTGCTGGCCAAGAGCGAAAATGCTCCGGATCCTCACCTATCACTTGTCAGGCGTGCATGGGAACTACGCGCCCACATCCCGCGAGGCCGGCTCGTCAGACACTGCCTGGCTCCGGCGATCTCAGCGCTACGCAAGGCCGGAAGAACGGGCCAAGCCATCGGCTGGTTTGCCCGGGCCCTCGTCACTGAGCCGGTGAGTGCCTGCTGGATATTGCTACGGTAGGCCGAAAGTCCTCAGTCTTTTCTTAAGATGAAAATGTCGTGCTCGATGTGCCACTTCAGATTCAACCGTCCGGCCCACTCGACCAGCCAATCACGACTCGGATAGTCGGAGAATTCCGGGAGGGACGGGTCAAAGCATCGGACATCATCGACCAAGATTACGACTCGTCCGAGCTGAGGGAGAATGGCGGCTATGGCGTCCAATTCTTGGCGAATCGGCGTATCCTGTCCTCCTTTAAAGGTCTCCCCGGCTGAATAATGGCCGTCCAGCCAGAAGCTCACGTCGCCGGAAAGCTTGGGTAACAGAACAGGGAAGACCGCCTCGCTGGTGCCGCGGATGATCTCGACGTTCTTGTATTTCGCGAAGCGTTGTTGGGCCCGGGAAAATAGCGCGGGCGCCGGCTCGATGCTGTAGACCTGCCTGGCCTGCTTCGCCAAGATCGCCGTCGTGTCGCCGACGTAGGTCCCGGTCTCGACCCATGTGCCCTCGGCCATACCGGCTCGCAGAAGGACCGCCCGCTTGATGTGCGGCGGGCTCGGCGCGGCGAAATCCCGGGCCCTCCACTCAGCCAGCTCAAGTCGGCGGACTCTTCCTGGTAGCAACAGACTGATCAATCGACGTATCGGCATAAAAGAGAGATTCAGCCACGGAACTCTTCCATCGTCTTCCCCTCGCCGGCATCGATACCGGCCCGGGCGAAGACTTTGAAGAACGTCTTCACGACTATCTTCATATCCAGCCAGAAGGTGCGGTGGTCGACGTACCAGACATCGAGGGCGAATTTCTCTTCCCAGGTGAGCGTGTTGCGGCCGTTGATCTGGGCCCAGCCGGTGACGCCGGGCTTTACTTCCATACGGCGTGCTTGGAAGGCGTCGTAGCGGGCTACATAGCGCATGAGCAACGGACGGGGTCCGACGACGCTCATGTCGCCGGTGAGGACGTTCCAGATCTCGGGGAACTCGTCGAGGGAAGTGGCGCGCAGGAAGCGTCCGAAGGAAGTCAGGCGCTGATCATCCGGCAGGAGTTCGCCGTCCGGCCCACGGGCGTCGTTCATGGTGCGGAACTTGACCATGCGGAACGGCTTCGCCCTCAGGCCGGGACGCTCTTGGATGAAGAGCACGGGCGAGCCGAGCCTGAGGCGCACGAGGAGGGCGACGACGAGCAGGAGCGGGCTGAAGAAGATCAGCCAGCCCAGCGAGAAGCCGATATCGAACGCGCGCTTGAGCATCAGCGGGCCGCGGCGGCAGGCAGGTCGATCAGCTGCACGGTCGCTTCCTGCGGGAAGGCGCCGCCGGTGAAGGTGAGCTCATACTCGAGTCCGGTAGCCCAGGCCGGGACGACGGCCGGGACGATCGTCTGGCGAGACTGGCAGACCTGACGGATTTCGGAACGGGCGTTCGGGCCGGTGAAGCGCAGGGTCACGACGAGCTGGTTCTCGGCGACGGGCAGCTCGTCCGTCCAAGTCCACAACTGCAGGCGCACGAGCTGTCCTGCCTTGAGCGCGACCGGTGCGGCGATGGGGCCGATCTTCCCTCCCGGCGCGACAAGGCGCAGGCCGGAGCGAAGGACGTCACCACGGTTGAAGGAAGATGGGGCGAGGTCCGTCGGGGTCTCGACTTCGGCGAAGTCATGGCGATGCGCGACCGGCGCGGTCGCACCCTGCTGGGCGACGCGGTAGGCCAGCCAACCCTTGGGCTGATCGGTGGCGGCCCACTGGGCGAGCGCGGCGTCCGCTCCTTCGACGAGGAAGCGTTCGGACCATTGCGCGCGGGGATTCTCGCCCGAGAAGAGATGCCACTTCACCGGCTGACCATAGGCGCCCCAGCGGCGATTGAAGGCGGCTTCTTTCGCGGTGTAAGCGGAGTCAGCGGCGGTGAGGCGACGCAAGGCGGAGAGACGGGCTTCGGCGGAGGGGATGACCTTGCGGGCTTGGACGAGTTCACGGAAGCCGAGGTACAGGTCCCACGCTTCGGCGAACTGGCCGAGGCGCCAGACCTGACGGCGTCGCGCGGCGGCGTCGCTGGTCGGGTCGCGGAGGATCTGCTGGGCGGCGAGGAGGTGCTGGCTGATAGCGGCGATCTCGCCGGAGGAGAGCACGAGGGCGCCACGCTGGTCGTGGAAGTGGCGGAGGAACTGATCCTTGCCGCCGACGATGGCGTCTCGCTTCCACGCGGCTTCGACCTGCGCGTAGGCGGCGATCATCTCGTCGGCCGCCGGGCCATAGGCACGGGCGAACCAGGTCCGACGCAGCGTCTCGGTATTGGCCATGCGATCCTCGAGCAGCTTCGCCGCGATCCAGAGCTTGGGCGCGTCGAAGGCCCAGAGCGGGTAGGCTTCGGCATACCAACCGCGGGCCCCGGCGGTGTAGGTGGTGTGGATGGATTGGATGAGCGCGGTCAGGTTGACGCGCGGCGAGGTGACTTCGGCGCCGTAGAGATAATCATAGACGCCGAGGCGGCGGACGCCCGACTTGGCCCAGGCGGCCAGATTGGCCCGGTCCTGCGCGGCGAAGGCCGGGTCGCCGTAGGCGGTACGGTCGGCGCACACCCACGGGAAGATCGACGGGCGGAGCTTGATGGTCGGAGCGCGGAGCGTCTGCAGGTAAGCCAGCACGCCGATGGCATGACGCTCGCCTTTCAGATCGCCGTCGGGCGCCCAGACCGAATCGGCGACGGCGTTATAGAAGCTGAAGACGTAGTCGGTGCGCACCGGGCGCTCGCGATACCAGCCCTCAGACTCCGCGGAGTCGTCGAACTTGATCGTGTCGTTGACGCCGAGGGGGACGGAGAAGGCGTCGGGGTTCTGACGGAAGAAACTGCGCGCGTATTGGGCGCCGATTTCCGGGGCGCGCGGGTTGTCGAGATGTGGGTTCGCATCGTAACCATCGCCCTTCGGTTCGACCGCCTTGCCGTCGACCATCGGAAAGAGCATCGGCTCCTGCTTCCAGAGTTTCTGGTCGAAGGCGCGATAGAGCCCGTGCGAGAAGCCCGGGGTCCGGCCGTAGCCGACGGAGAAGGCCCAGTCTTCGGAGAGTTCGTTGAGTCCGCTCAGCTGGCGCCAGCGGAAGTCAGGGCGGAATTCATCAGAGCCCGGGAAGCCGATCTGATAGCGCGGACGCCAGTCCGCGCCGAGTTCTCCGGGGAAGGCGAAGAAGACGCCGAGGTGCTGTTCGCAGAAGCGGCCGACCGCGATGCGCGTGGCGGCCGGGTTGTTGCCGAGGAGGAAGACGGACTGGCCGACCACCGCGCGACGGGCGGTGTCGCCTTCTTCGGCCAGAGCCTTGATGCCGGCGGAGCGAGCGGCGGCGGTCTTGCCGACATAGATCGCCAAGGCCGGGCTGCGTACGCCCTTGGCTTCGTAGCGGGTCTCGGGACGCACGCCGGTGACGCGCTCGCACCAATCGGCGAGGGAGCGGGCGGCGGCGAGTTCATCGATCTCCGGCTCGGACGGCAGGATGATGGGCGCCCAGGCGCCGGCGTCGAAAAGACCGCCCGCGCGCGCCAGGGCGGTGAGTAACAGGAAGCAGGCAAGCGTTAGGGGGCGTAGCATTGCGGGGATAAGGGGATGTTAGGAGGGAAGTTGGCCCGTTGGCAAGGGAGGCAGTTTAAGAGGACTGCGTAGAGGGCTGAATGGAAGAGACGCGGCCCAGGTGGCGGGTGGCGGGATCTGTGTTCCCAACCGCCAACCGCTAACCGCTAATACCTGACATAGGTAGGGGCGTGGCTACGCCGCGCCCTTCGGGGGTAGGGATGCGATGACATCGCATCGGTCGGGATTAAGGCCGGACGTGACGGTGATCACGTCCCTGCCTTGGGTCGGGGCCAATCTCCACTGCCTCTCATGGTCGGCATGCATTGCGGCTCTCACCCTAGGGAGGCCATAGGAGATCGACTTCATAGGTTGATTTTTGCCGATGCAGAGCGAAGCGCTAACAAAGTGGCGTGCCATTATCTGTACCCATAAAATACTTGCGGCGTCTCCGCGTTGCCTCTTACTTCATTTCCTCATCCCTGTGGGTATGCTGGACTTCGAGCCACGCCCCCACAGAGCCCCACGGGTTACGGCCCGTGGGGTTTTTATTTCCAGAGTTTAGATAGACATGCCGGCAAGAGCGGCCGTCCTGATAGACGGATTCAATCTCTACCATAGCCTGCAGGCGGATAAGGCGAGCAAATGGCTAGATCCATGCAAGTTGATCAAAGACGCACTGATCCAGCAGGCGGATACAGCTGAAGTCATGGCGATTCACTACTTTACCGCCCTTCCTCTGCACTTGAGTCTGACGGACCCAGGGCGCCTAGCCCGACATCGAATTTATCTTCGGGCCTTAAGCGCGCAGCGTAATCCTCGTATTGAAATTCATCATGGACGCATCAGAGCTCAATCGATCGAGATTTCGCAGGGTAGATCAAAGACACGGGGACGCATCTGGAGGGAAAAGGGAACCGATATAGCCCTGGCGGTGAAACTATTCGAGCTGGCCATGACGGGTGCATATGACGAATTCATCATCGTCTCGGGAGATGCCGATTATGGTCCGCTCGCAAAAGGTTTCGCCCGAATGCACTTAGGCCGCAGGCTGATTTTCGCCTTCCCCTTGCTTCGAGTTAGCAACGAACTACTGAACTTGGCGCCTGGTTCTCTTATTCTCACTCAGGCTCATTATAGGGCAAGTCGCCTGCCTGATGAAATCATCCTTCCGAGCGGCAAAAAGCTTCATTGCCCGAAAGAATGGCTACGATAGACTTAAAGAGGTTTAAACTGCGATTGCTGAGCGTTGCATCTCACAACCGCTGACCGCTACCACCTGCAACGGCTAGGGGCACGATTCATCGCGCTCTCCTAACCATCAGGAGGGCATGACGTAGTCCTGCCCCTACCCTCGGCAACCGTGCGGCGGCCGGAATGAAGGATGCGGCCGCGATGATCAGCATAACAGAAGGGGCGAACCGGACTTATCGTCTGGTTCGCCCCGATGGCACTGCCTGATCCTACTTTCTAGGGCAGGTAGTTCGCCTCCGATGTTCAGCTCCGCGCAAAAGGTCGGCAAGATTATTTCCACGAAGCCAGGACTGCTGAACGGTTGGCCAGTGGGCCAGAACGAGACACACCTAGCTGGCAGGTTGGCAAGTTGGCCCGTTGGCAAGGGAGGCAGGGGATGCACGTTAGAGGCTCGGAGGCCCAGAGGCTCGGTTGAACAGAGCCCGAAAGACTCAAGGGGAGACCGGAAACCGGAAAGGATCCTGCGGGCATGATTAATAACCCCAGCCAACTATCCGGTCTCCCTTTGAGATTTTGCATCTCCCAACCGCTAACCGCTATCACCCGTGACAGGTAGGGTCGGGACCGCGTCACGACCTGGGTGCAAATGTGCAAAAGTGAAAGGCACATATCGGGTGGCGGGTGGCAGCCCCGGGTGGCGGGTGTCGGAATCTGCATTTCCCAACCGCTAACCGCCGATACCCGTCACGGGTAGGGACAGCACCACGTGATGTCCTAGTGGATTTCATTCTCGGGTGGCGGGTGGCAGCCCCGGGTATCAGGTGGCGGGATCGGTGTTCCCAACCGCTTACCGCTAATACCTGACACGGGTAGGGGCGTGGCTACGCCGCGCCCTTCGGGGCAGGGATGCGATGACATCGCATCCGTCGGCGGTTCAGGGCGGACGTGATGTCATCACGTCCCTGCCTCCCGATCCTGGCACAAAAAAGCCGCGCATGAAGCGCGGCTGAGGAGATAATAACTTGGGCGGCTGATCAGCCCGCGGGATAAAGCTGCTTAATCAGCGATCGCGCCACGGACATGGCGTCGAAGCGCTGGGCATTCGTGGCGGCACGCGCACCCATGGCGGCGAGCTCCTCATCCGAGGCGGAGAGCACGGCACGCAAGGGTTCACGCGGATCAGCCGGGTCGCGGATAATGAACCCGGCATTGGGTGCTTCCACGATTTCATGGCAATTACCCGCGACCGCCGACATCACCACTGGCAGCCCGGCGGCCGTGGCCTCGATGGCTGAAAGCGGGTTAGGGTCGAGCCGGGTATTCAGTACGAACGCATCCGACGCCCAGAGAACTTGGCGTACTTCTTCAGGTGGCAATTGACCAAGCACGCGTATCGTACCCGCAGAACTGTCCGCCAAATGTTGGAGTTCGGAGCGCTGTTCGCCTTCACCGACGAAGAGAAGGCGAGCTCCGCTGCTTTCGACGGCCGAAAGAGCCAAGAAAGCCTTCGCCAGCGGCAAAACGCCCTTCCGCTCAGTCAAAGCGGAGACCTGCACCAGCACCCTGCCCTCTGCCGGGATGCGGAGCCTGGCGCGTGCCTGACTGCGGGCATCCCCGGCGGGGCGCTTGAAGAAGGCGGCATCAATGGCGTTAGGCAGAGTGACGACCGGCCGCGGAGAGCCGGCTTGGGCGATCGCCCACTCGGCGCTCTTTGCATTAGGCACCGCGAATCCGTCGAAGGTCCGGTAGACGCGCCGGCGGAGCCAGGCAATCAACCCTGACTTATGCAAGGCCGCATCGGCATGGCCCTCGCTCCAGAAATAACGACGCGGAGCTGGTGAGTAGATGTTAAGCCCGGCGACGAGCATCGTCGGCGTATTCCAGGAGCCCGCGATGACGAGAGCGTCCGGCTTGAGGAGATTTAACTCGGCAAGCACGCCCGGGTTCAGGTGAGCGTGGATACCCGTGAGCGATGGATGGAAGCCACGTAGCACCGTGTGCGCGTGCTTCATCTTCGCCGGCTCATATGGCCAATGCCTTCCCGGCTCCGTCTTCGCGCAATACAGCACGTGGAAGCGCTTCCCCGCGCACGCCGCCGCCTCCGCCAAGGCGTCAAAAAACGCCGTGCGGTAAGGAGTGGGGATGTTGGTCAGGACGACGAGACTCATCGCTTATGGCTGAGGACCTGGGCCCAAAGCGGCTGAACGGTGCTTTCAGCCAGCCTGTCGAGGATGGCCGGACAACCATCGGCCAAGCGCTGAAGTTCGGCTTCGTCCTCGGCGAGCCTAAGCATCGCGGAGGTGAACGCGCCCTCGTCTCCGACTGGCACCAGCACGCCGTCCACCTCATGGCGGATGATCTCCGATGGGCCTACCTTGCAGTCATATGAGAGGCACGGCAGACCGCAGGCCATCGCTTCGGCCAAGACCAAGGCGAACCCTTCTGAAACCGATGGGAAAACGAAAAGGTCAGCCGAGCGGAAGGCGATTTCCATGTCAGCAAGCCAGCCGGGGAAAAATACCCTGTCGCCGAGCGCCAGATCCTGGACCTGGCGCACAAGCAGTTCGCGGTCATCGCCGTCACCCACGATTGCGAGATCCCAGTCAGGCAACCGATGCTTTACGGCGTTGAACATCGCAATGAGCCGGGCGAAACCCTTGAGCTTATCGAAGCGGCCGCAGGCAAGGAAAAGCTTGCGCCCGGGGCGACGAAGCCCGGCCGACCCCGAGCCGCCTCCATGTGGCAGAGGCCAAGTCAGCCAATTCGGGATTCCACAAGCGCGCGAGCCAGGGCAGTCGAGGGCCAGAGTGGCGGCGGCCTCGTTCGTCGGACAGACAACGGCGTCCAGTCTCGCGTTGGCCCGCCGACGGAACCAATGCTTAATAAAGGAAAGTGGGAAATGCCGCGCGTAACTATGCTCGGAGCCGATGCGGACGACGCTCGGCGGAAGGTCCGCATAAGCCAGGTGTATATTGGCCACCGTGGAGATCGCCAAGACGGCATCAAGCCGCGCCGCCCGGACGACCCGTCCAAGCGCACGGACGTGCTGCCAATTATCCCATAGTCCCGGCAGACCACGCCGCTTATGATGCGCGGCGAGCCGATGCGCCTGGACTGCCGGAGGCACTAGGAAGGCCGGCTCCCCGCCGCTCACTAATATGAGATGAACGGCCCATCCGCGGCGGCTCCAGCCGTGGCATAGATTCGAGACTACGCGCTGGGCACCGCCTCGCAGGTCCATGCGATCTATATAAATTCCAACCTTCATGAAGAAGTTTCGCTAGCTTTAGAATTGTCGATGGCTTTAAAGAAGACAAATGCGCAGATACCGGCGGCGAGTGCTGTCGGCAAAAGGCCCCAGTAGCCGTATCCTGCGAGGTCTACGAACGCTCGCGCAGCGAACAAAGAGGCCGCGCCTGCAAACATCCAGCTGGTTGTCTGAAGGCTGATCCAGCTACCGGACGTGCGGCGAGCAAGGCAAACGAGAATCAGCACGTAAGCGAGGCTGAAGGATAGGTTAGCGATGGCGGCCCCCTTGACACCCCAGAAAGGCACCAAGAGTAGCGTAAGGAGCATGACAATGACACTTAACAGTCCCTGAAATGCCGCAACCATCCGCTTAGAGCGACGGGCCGAGACCCAGAAGCCAAGCGGCCAACCGAGCAGGTTAAGGAAGATTGCCCAAACGAACCAGTCTAGCAGCGGAACCGCAGGCTCAAAACCTTCCGCGTAGAACAGGCGGACGGCCAGGTGGCCCATCGTCAGCAGTGCCATGAGAATCGGCAAAGCCAGGAGGAGGGAGGCCTTAACCTGGTTCTCGGTGATGATCCTTGCCTCACTTTCGTCCTTTGCCGCAGCCACTCGCGGGTAGAAATCAGAACTTGTCGCGCTGAAGATTACGCCGGGCAGGCTCCCTGTGACCGCGGAAGCCGCCTGATAGTAACCTACGTCCGCCAATCCCGCCGCAAGGTCCTCACCGTGGCTACGCAGGATCAGCACGCGGACCAGATAAGCGGCAATCGCGCCCAGTACGCCGCTGACCTGGAAAATTAAGCCGAGTTGTAACAACTCCCGGATGTCAGTATGCGTCGGCACGACTCCGGCGTCTGGGCAGAAACGACTCGCGGCCCGCCATGTGACGGCCGCCGTTACTGCCGAGGCTATTAAGATACTCACGGCAATTCCGACAGTGCCGAACAGAATGATGAAAGGAAGGCCGGCCAGAAGACCCAAGAAAGAGGAAATTGCCTGCGTCCGGGCTAAACTGCCGACATGACCGCCCGACTGCAATAGGGAGCTCCACATCCCCGTTGCCACGATGCATGGGACGGCGAGCCCTGCGATGAGTAGCTCAACCGAGTATCTTTGACTTTCGAAGGTCAGCTGACCGATCGGTATCACCAGCAAGAGGACGGCCATCAAGCCGCCCCAGGCTAGCCGTATTCCGAGCACACGAACAGCTGCAGTTTTCTGCGCACGGCGATCGACGTCAGCGCCCGCGATTATGCGGACGGCGGAAGTACCAAGCCCCCAGCCAGCAACCGTGGAGACGTTTCCATTGAAAGCACTGAACACGCCCATTAAACCGATGCCAGTTGGCCCAAGTATAACGGCAATAAGCTTAGAACGTAGGAACGCCATGACCAACGTCACGGCTTGGGCTCCGCCCATGAGCGCGCTAGAGCGTAGAATGCGGCTAAATGACATTGATAACTTTGGTTAGGCCATTTGTCGGCGCTTGCGGGGTGCGGCTGGGATTTATCTTCGAGATAAGCTAGGTCAGCACGCAGTGGTGAGCCTACCGGGCGAAGACTTTCGTGAAGGCTCCGATTACGCGATTGCGGTCGGCTTCGTTCATGCCGGCGCCAGAAGGCAGGCAGAGGCCTTGGTCGAAGAGGCGCTCGCTGACTTTTCCGCCGTGCATTTCAGCCCCGGCGAAGACGGGCTGAAGGTGCATGGGCTTCCAGACAGGGCGGGCTTCGATGTTCTCGGCTTCGAGCGCGAGACGGACCTGTTCACGGGTGAGGCCGGCAATCTGGGGGTCAATGGTCAGGCAAGTCAGCCATCGCGTGGACTCACCCCAAGGCGCTTCCGGCTGCATGGCGACCCCGGGCAGATCTTTAAAGGCTTCGGCGTAGGCTTTGAAATGTCCGCGACGACGGGAAACCTTGCCAGACAGACGCGTGAGCTGGCCGAGGCCGATGCTGGCGGAGATATTACTGAGTCGGTAGTTATAGCCGATCGTCGAGTGCTGGTAATGCGGAGCGGCATCCCGCGCCTGGGTCGCCAGGAAGCGCGCTTGTTTGGCCAACTCGGCATCATCGGTGACGAGCATGCCGCCGCCGCCGGTGGTGATGATCTTGTTACCGTTAAAGGAATGGACGCCAAAAAGGCCGAATGAGCCAGGCGAGGATTCGCCATAGGTCGCACCTAGGGCTTCAGC
>Ga0114982_1000506_pt1 | contig 20880 bp, 15 predicted proteins | sample Shrwel_input2_FT_FD_87183 | JGI IMG/M metagenome (GOLD analysis project Ga0114982, IMG submission 87183) | Subsurface microbial communities from deep shales in Ohio, USA - Utica-3 well 1 S input2 FT | ecosystem: Environmental > Aquatic > Deep subsurface > Shale gas/oil reservoir > Produced... | reverse complement strand
GCTCCCCAACATTGGCGACACCAAGAATAAACTGCGCCCGGATCCGGGCGCAGTTTATTCTTGGTGTCGCCAATGTTGGGGAGCAGTTTGTCATTTTACTGCGCGGTGAACGGGTACTGTCACTGGATGAAATGGCGGCTATTATCGAAAAAGTTGCTGACTAAGCACAGGAGTTGCCGATGTTCGATCAAATGACATTATTCGCCCGTCAGGGGTTTCTGGCCCTGAGCATGATCCTGCTGCTGATTTTATCCGGTCTGCTTGGGCTAAGGGGCATGTGGCTGGAACAACAAAGTTTGGCGACTATGTACCAGGATCGGGTGGTACCGATGCAACAGCTGATCAGTGTGTCCGATTTACTGACCGAGCTGCTGCAAAAACTGCCACAACAAATCCAGCAACAAGGTTTTGTCACTGCGCCACAATTGGAACAACAGCGCCAGCAACAAGCCGAGTACCAGCAACTGTGGCAACAGTATCTTGCCACCCGGCTGACTGCGGAAGAACAGCGTTTGGTTGATGCGCTCAAAACCGATATGGCGCAAGCCGGTGCAGAATTACAGCATTTACAGCAATGGTACCAACCGCTGAACGCTGCAGCGCTGGCTGCTTATTTAAAACAGCCGGCCTTAGTGCCAGAGTTGCAACAGCAATTTCGCCAGCTTGTTGCCTTACAAACCCGGGAATCAGCAGCGCTCTATCAACAATCCAGCCAGAATTACCAGCATAATCTGCAGTTAATGCTGGGGTTGATGGTATTGAGCCTGACGGTTGCTTTGTTATTGGCCGTGCTGATCAGTCGCAGTATTCTGCGCCAACTTGGCGGTGAACCAACCGCAGCCGTTCAAATGATCCAGCAAATCGCCGCAGGGAATTTGAATGTGGCGATCCCGCTCGACGCCACCGATCAACACAGTATGCTGCGCCACTTACAACAAATGGTACAGCGACTGGCAGATGTGATTACTCAGGTTCGCAGTTCGGCCGATACCTTATCTTCGGCGTCAGTCCAGATGAGTGGCACTGCCCAGGGGCTGAGTCAATCTTCCACGGAACAAGCCGGCAGTGTGGAACAAACCAGCAGTGCGATGGAACAAATGTCAGCTTCAATCGCACAAAATAATCAAAACTCGACCGTCACTGAAACGATTGCCAAGGACAGTGCCAGCGATGCGGTGATCGGTGGTGAAGCCGTGCGTAATACCGTCATAGCTATGCATCAGATAGCCCAGAAAATCAGTATTATCGACGATATCGCCTATCAGACCAATTTATTGGCCCTGAATGCGGCGATTGAGGCAGGCCGGGCTGGTGAACACGGCCAAGGCTTTGCCGTGGTGGCTGCTGAAGTGCGTAAATTAGCGGCGCGCAGCCAAACCGCAGCCAAAGATATCGGTGACGTAGCAGCCAACTCAGTCGCACTGGCTGAACAGGCAGGACAACTGCTAGACCAAATGCTTCCAGCCATTCAGCGTACCTCTGAATTAGTGCAGGAAATTTCCGCCGCCAGCACTGAACAAAGCCAGGGTGCCGGCCAGATTAATACCGCCATTAGTCAAATTACCCAAGCCACCCAACAAAATGCCGCAGCCTCAGAGCAACTATCCGCCACTTCGGAAGAGTTAACCGCTCAAGCGCAACAGTTACAGCAACTGGTGGCCTATTTTCAGTTACCAGGACAATCGCATGAGCCCCGGCGCGTTGCTGCTAGTAGCCACGCCGCAGCCACATCATCAGCGGTGGCGAATCCCGGCAGGAAAAAGCCTGTGCCGCAGCCACCAAGGGCAGTTAAACCAACCTTACCAGCCCTATCCAAACGCCCGGCGGGCACCAACCGCACTGCCAAGATGAAAATTCCAGCCATGGCAGTGCAGACTACAGCCAGTGTTAGGCCAAGACAGGATGATGATTTTGAATATGAAAAGTTCTGAAGCTGGCAACGGTAACCGGCTTCATACTTTATCCACCGCGGAGTTTGTTCAATTTCGTGACTGGTTGTATCAGCAGGCAGGTATCCATCTGGCCGATGTCAAAAGCAGTATGGTCAGTGGCCGGTTGCAAAAAAGGCTCAGTGCCCTGCAGCTGCCTGGCTTTAGCGCTTATCTGGATTATCTGCGGGTACCAGCCCATCAGCAGGAACGTCAGACTTGTCTGAATTTGCTGACCACCAACGAGACATATTTTTTCCGTGAAGAAAAGCATTTCGCTTTTTTGCAAAAACTGTTGCAACAACAACCTGGTTACCGGCAATGGCAGATTTGGAGTGCCGCAGCCTCTTCCGGTCAGGAGGCCTATTCCATCGCCATGATATTAGCCACTGAACTTGGCTTAGACGCGCCCTGGAAAATCTGTGCCACCGATATCAATACAACAGTGCTGGAAAAAGCACAACGTGGCATTTATTCAATCGAGGAAACTGAAAAAATTCCGCTGCCGATGCTGAAAAATTATTGTGAAAAAGGCGTCGGTAAAGATCAGGGTTGGTTCAGAGTGGGTCAGCCAGTACGCCAGCATGTCCAGTTCAGTTTGGCTAATTTATTTAAACTGGATGCCAAATTACCGCAGTTTGACGTTATTTTCTTACGTAATGTGTTGATCTATTTCGAATTGGAAGACAAGAAGCTCATCGTATCAAATGTGGTGCGGCAATTAAAACCAGGTGGCACCTTGTTGGTTGGTCACTCGGAAAGTATCCATGGTTATCACCCCTCACTACAACAGGTACAGCCGAGCTGCTATTGTTATCAGAAGTCGTGACCAAAAGTTACAGCCGGCGATAGCAAGCGAGCAGTTATCAATGTTTGGAGATTAGATGCAAGCACGACGGATCAAAGTTTTAATCGTTGACGACTCAGCCCTGGTTCGACAAGTATTGACCCAGCTGCTGGAAGGTTTTGCCGATATTGAAGTGCTGGGCAGTGCGCCTGATCCGTTATTTGCCATGAACAAGATGAACAAGGATTGGCCTGATGTCATTACGCTGGATGTTGAAATGCCCAGGATGGATGGCATCACCTTTTTAAAGCAAATTATGCAAACCAGACCGACCCCGGTGCTGATTTGCTCATCTTTAACCGAAAAAGGTGCTGCCACCACAGTCCAGGCCATGCAAGCCGGTGCCGCGGGTATTTTTACCAAGCCGCAACTGGGTGTGAAAGATTTTTTGCAGGCCAGCAAACAACAATTCGCCGATGCGATCCGGGAAGCGGCGCGCACCAACACCCGGAACCTGTTACCCAGACCATTACAGCCGCCAGCCCCGTTATTGCAGCCTGTGGTCCACACTGACACTCAGGCAATGGCACGCACCACAGAGAAAGTGATTGCCATCGGTACGTCCACCGGCGGCACTATTGCGCTGGAGTTTCTGCTGTCGCAACTCACCTCCGTTTGCGAAGGTATTGTGATAGTGCAGCATATGCCAGAGAAATTTACCGCGGCTTTTGCTGCCAGGCTGAATTCCATTTGTGCCATTGAAGTGCGGGAGGCAAAACATGGCGACCGCATCCGGCCTGGTTTGGCATTGATAGCACCAGGCGGCCAGCATTTATCGATAGGCCGCAGCGGTGCTTATTATCAGGCCCTGGTCAAACCTGGTCCGGCGGTGAACCGGCACTGCCCTTCGGTGGATGTCTTATTTCGCAGTGTGGCTAAAATTGCCGGCGCCAATGCCATTGGCATTATTATGACCGGGATGGGAGATGATGGTGCCCGCGGATTGCTGGAAATGCGTGAAGCTGGCGCCCGCACTTTTGCCCAGGATGAAGAGTCTTCGGTGGTATTTGGGATGCCAAAAGAAGCCATTAAGCGCCAGGCGGTCGACCAAATCGTTGGGCTGGACCGGATCCCCGCCGTCATTATGCAATACAGTCAATAAGGATATTGCCATGCAAAACCTGAAATTGCTGATTGTGGATGATAGCCCGGTGCAACGGGAATACATGCTGCAGTTGTGCCGTGACATTGGCTTTGTGGAACTCAGCTACGCCGAAAATGGCGAAATCGCTTTACCTATGCTGCAACAACAACAATTTGATGTGCTGATTTGTGATTTAGAAATGCCAGGTTTAGATGGTATTGAATTGTTGCATAAAGTAGCTTCGTTAAACTGCAATGCCGCCGTGATTATTGTCAGTGGCCGCGAACAAAATCTGCTCACGGCAGTGGAGTTGATGGCTCGATCCGATGGTTTACAGGTGCTGGGCAGTTTACAAAAACCATTGGACACTGCGGCATTCAGCCAATTACTCAGTCAGTTAAAACCACAAGCGCAAAGCAATAAAAACCCAGCCCAACAGCAGCAACAGCCCTTGCTTGATTTCAAAGAGTTATCTGAGGCCTTACATCAGCATCAATTTGTGTTGCACTATCAACCCAAAGTTGACATCCAAAGCGGCCAACTGACCGGGGTTGAAGCGCTGGTCAGATTACAACATCCCAGTCGTGGCCTGATTTACCCGGGTCACTTTATTGCGGTCTGCGAACGTTTTAACCTGATTGATGCCTTGAGCTACGAGGTGCTGTTGCTGGCCATCGCCCAGCTGCAACAATGGCGTGCCAAAGGCTTTGTGCCGAATATTTCAGTCAATCTCTCGGCAACTTCGTTTGAAAATGCGTTTTTCTTGCAACAAGTGAATCAGTTGCTGGCAGATTCAGCTATCGACCCGACCCAACTTATGTTTGAAGTCACTGAAACCGCCGTCATTCGTAATATGGGCCAGGCGCTGGCTTTTTTAAGCCGGCTGCGACTGTCCGGCTTTGGTTTATCCATTGACGATTACGGCACTGGCTATTCTTCAGTGAAACAACTATCACAAATACCATTTACCGAATTAAAAATAGACCGCAGCCTGATTGATGGCATTGCCAGTCGCCGGCATTTACAAGTGATCTTAAGCAGCACCTTATCCATGTGTCAGCAACTTGGCATTAAAGTGGTGGCTGAAGGCGTGGAACAGCCAGCTGATTGGCAATATTTACTGCAATTTAGCGGCTTAGTGGCGCAAGGTTATTATCTGGCAAAACCTATGTCGTGCCATGCCCTGGAAGCCTGGATCCAACAAGGTTGCCGCTGCGCCGGCGCCACGATGGAGTAAGGCTGGGCCCTTGTTACAGTTTGACCTGACGCAACCAGACATGGCCAGTGCCAATTTCAAAAATCAGATTGCGATGCCCCTGGCCGCCCACATGCTCGGCGGCAAACTTTCCCCCAAGGCGCTGCACAAATTGGCGGGCAGCGCTGATGTTTTGTTGGCCAATTTGCCGGGCCGAAATATCCTGGCCGCTAAACATAGAAGCGCCACCAAATAACTTCATTTGCAACTGCGACACTTGAATGCCCTGCCGGCCAAATTGTTGCACCATGGCCTCTAAAGCACTATCGGCGTAACGGCCAGCTTCTTCAGGCTTATGCTTGCCATGGGCAGATGGCAATAAAAAATGCGTCATGGCGCCGGTTTTGCTGGCAGCGTGCCAACAAGTGACCGAAACACATGAACCTAACAGGGTCCGGATACGATAATCCTGATCAGCCAGGCACCATTCGCCAGGCTGCAAAAAAATATCGATCAGATGCGGTGGTGTGACCGGTTGTGCCATCAAACTGCTCCAGAACACTCAACAGGTTGACGACATCACGCCAACCTGCTGCCGCGAACCCGGCTAATAAGCGTATTGCTTGTCGGTCGACAGTTGCGAACTAAAGCCACCACTGGGGCCCACTTTAAAGAAGCCGATTAATTCTTGTAACTGTTCAGCCTGACCACTCATTTCTTCTGCGGTGGCCGCCAGCTCTTCGCTGCTAGCGGCATTTTGCTGGGTAATTTGATTCAGTTGTGACATGGCAATATTAATCTGACTGGCCCCACTGCTCTGCTCATCACTGGCAGCACTGATTTCCTGTACCAGTTCAGAAGTCCGCAAAATGCCTGGAACAATATCAGACAACAATGAGCCTGCTTTCTCCGCCAGACTCACACTGTTACGCGCCACCTCACCGATTTCCTGCGCTGCCACCTGGCTACGTTCCGCCAGCTTACGCACCTCTGCCGCCACCACCGCAAATCCACGGCCATGGGTTCCGGCGCGCGCCGCTTCAATTGCGGCATTGAGGGCAAGTAAGTTTGTTTGATAAGCAATATCGTCAATGATACTGATTTTGTTGGCGATACTTTTCATCGCTGTCACGGTTTGCTCTACCGCCTGCCCGCCATCGGTGGCCAACTGCGCTGCTTTAGAGGCAATACTTTCCGTGACCTTGGCGTTTTCAGCATTTTGCCCGACCGAAGCACTCATTTCTTCTACTGAAGCACTGGTTTCTTCCACACTAGCCGCCTGTTCACTGGTCGCTTGTGACATAGTTTGCGCGGTAGAGCTGACCTCTTCCGAGGCGGAAGATAAATTATCGGCCGCACTGCGGACTTCACCAACAATGGACGATAACTTCACCACCATCTGCGCTATACCTGCCAACATACTGCTGTGGTCACCACTTTTTAATTTGACCTGCACTGTCAAATCACCAGCCGCGACTTGCGACACCAATTGGGCAGCATAAGTCGGCTCGCCACCTAACTGACGCAGTAAATTTCTGACAATCACGGTTGCGATCAAAATGCCTAACACCAAGCTGATACTCATCACTATCATCACCATATGGCGGGACGAAGCGTAAATCTCATCCCCCATCAAACTGGCATCGTCAGCCCCTTTGGTATTTAACGCCGCTAGCTTCAGTGCCAGCGCCGAGCTGCTATCAAACAGTTTTTGCGATGGCCCATTAATAAGTTGCATCGCTTCTTCTGTTTTTAACTGCCGGGAAAGCTGCAGTATTTGTTGGTGATATTGCAAATATTGCTGATATTCAGTGCTGAATTGGTCGAACAAAGCCCGCTCTTCGTCACTGCTAATCAACGCCTGATAAGCTTTTTTATTGGTGTTAATTTGCTCCAGCACTGTATTGAGTGTGGCCTCAAACCGCTGCATGTCAGTTTCATTGGTGGCGATAATATGCGACAGCTCTGCAATGCGGAAATCTGAGGTATTGGTATTCAGGTCTAAAATAAAGCGGGTCGCAGGCAACCAGTTGGTGGTTATATCCGTGGATTGCTGATTGACTTTATCCATCTGATTTAACGCTGAGAATCCCATCACGGCCATCAGAATCAGCACAATCGCAAAGCCGAATCCGAGCTTAGTCCCAATCTTCATATTATTAAAAGCTTCCATCAAGTCGCTCCAGTGGTTAGATCTATAAGTAAAACTTCTCCCGACAACTGCCGGTGTGCCACTAAGGTGCCACGACCATGTTCAAACCGCCGGGATCATCAATATTAGTGCAGCAATCTCGCCACAGCTTTTAACAGCTGAGCAGCAACAAAGGGTTTCACCAGCCAGGCTTTAGCTCCCAACTGCTGCGCGACCAGCATTTTTTCATCGGTAGCTTCTTTGGTTAACATCATCATCGGCACAAATTTATAAGCCGGCAGTTGTCTGGCAGCAGCCACGAAACTGAGACCATCCATCTGCGGCATGTAGATATCGCTGATAATTAAATGTATTTTCCGTCCGTCCAACAACGGCAAGGCACTGGTGCCGTCATCAGCCTCAATGACCTGATAGCCGGCAGCGGTCAAAGTGGTACTGACCACCGCGCGCAGTGGTGCTGAGTCATCCACAATTAAAATCGTTTTTGGCTTTAACGGGCTTAGATCCATATTCGGCTTGTTCATCTGAATAAATTCAGTAGGTTAAATATTAATCTGACCACAAAGGTGTAGCAGTGGAATGGGATAAATAAAAGGCCAAAGCGGCTTTTCAGCAAAAATTTTTTAGCGGGGGCGATTAAAGTGACTACTGAAGTGAATACTTAAGTGACTAACAGCAACCAAGTTTAGCGCCCGGATATGACCGGACCAGCGGATGCGCCATGAAAAAAACAGTGTGGTTGGTTCTGAAGGCGGAAATGTGCCCTGGCGGACAAGCTGCCAGCCAGGGCCACCAAAACTGTGGTTAGAAGTCGACCTTCCCATCGCGGATATGTTTTTCACCGCGTTGTTTTGCCAACTCAATTTGCTTTTGCCGCTCGGTAAAAGCTGCTTTTTGCTCTGCGGTGATTTTGTCATGACAGTGCGGGCAACTTAAGCCTTTAACATAAAGTTCTGATTGCATTTCCTCTGGCGACAGCGGCATGCGACAGGCATAACACTGATCATAGCTGCCCTGCTCCAGACCATGTTTGACAGCGACCCGCTGATCAAACACAAAACACTCGCCTTGCCACAAACTGTCGGCGGCCGGCACTTCTTCCAGGTATTTCAAAATACCACCGTCCAGGTGATACACTTCTTCAAAACCTTGTTCTTTTAAATAAGCTGTTGATTTTTCACAGCGAATACCGCCAGTACAGAACATGGCTACTTTTTTATGTTTAGTACTGTCAAGATTGTCCGCCGCCCACTGCGGGAACTCACGAAAACTGGTGGTGTTCGGATTAACGGCATTTTTAAAAGTGCCAATGGCAACTTCATAATCATTACGGGTATCTATCACCACAGTGTCAGGATCACTGATCAGGTTATTCCAGTCCTGACCTTTGACATAAGTGCCAACAATATGCTGTGGATTAATACCGTCCACACCCATAGTGACAATCTCTTTTTTCAATTTGACTTTGGTGCGGTAAAACGCAGGTTCCTCTGCCATCGATTCTTTGTAAGATAAGCCACTAAAACGGCTATCCGCCAGCAACCAGTTTTTCACGGCATCTATGCCGTCACGATGACCACAAATGGTGCCGTTAATACCCTCTTCTGCCAACAACAAAGTGCCTTTGACTTGATGTAACACCATGTGTTGGTACAGTTTGTCGCGCAAGGCGACATAATCAGGCAGGGAAACAAATTTATAAAGTGCGGCTACTACGTACATAATTTACCTTTTTGCTCAGTCCGGATCGCAAATCCGGCGCATTAAAATCGCGGCGGATTATACTGCAAAGCGAGCAGGCTGGTAAATGTGAATGTCATACCGCAGGTCTAACGACAGACTGATTCAGCTAAGTTGATTTCAAGCTGTTGTTGACCATCAGTGATCAGTAACTGACATTCATCGCGCCAGACCGACCATTGCATATGGCCTTTGAACATCTGACAGCAAAGCGCCAGTTGCGGCGGTGACAGTGGCAAAAATTGTACGTTGGCCAGACCTTTACTGAGCTGCCGCAATTTTGGTAAATCCTCATCTGTACTGACCAATAACACTTGCTCAGACTGATGTGAGGCCCGCTGCAGTTGTTTTTCATTCGGAATATCAACCTGACACCAAAGTAAAAAATGCTGATGTTGATCCTGCAGATAAAGATCAGGCTTCTTGCCGGCATGGTCGTGGCGGGATAATTCGGGCTGCAGCTCAAACAATGCCAGATAACTCAGTAGCCGTTTGGCCAGATGTTCGGCAGCTTCATCGGCAAAAGGCGCCAGATAACAGGTCTGACGCTGATAATGATGAGATTGTTCGCAGCTATACTGCAAATCCAGCCGCATGACTTTACTGAGCATCTGCATAAAACACCTCCTTGCTTTAGTCCGCAAGCTGGCGCTTTAGTTTACTGCCCGGCAAAGTTTAATTGCCGATAAAAGCGCTGAATACCAGCTGCATAGCTAATGCCAACAATACCAGCCCCATGATCCGGTCAAACCAATAACCATAGTTAAGCAGAAAAGCTGTCACTTTTTCACGGGTTAGCAAAAAGGACAACAAACTGAACCAGGCCGCAGTGGCCACTGCCATATACAGACCGTAAATAATTTTGAAGCTGGTTGGCGTTTGTGGCGAAATAATGACGGCAAATAACGCCAGAAAAAATAACGTCGCTTTTGGGTTTAAACCGTTTGTCAGTAATCCGGTGCGAAAAGATTGCCATAAACTGATGTGAGTGGTGGCCGCGACGGTTGCTTCAGCTGTTGCCTCAGCTGCAGGCGCACTGCGTAGTGCCATCACGCCAATGTAACCAAGATAAGCGGCAGCCAATAACGAAAATAGCTGAAATAACCAAGGCGTGGTTTTCAGTAATAAGCCAATCCCTAATAACGAATAAGCCACATGGACTAAAATGCCAAGCCCGATGCCCACGCTGGCAGCTAGCGCGACTTTGACACCATGGCGGACGGCATAACGTAAAATGATGGCAAAATCAGGACCCGGGCTGGCAACGGCCACAAAATGCACTGAAGCAACAAGTAAAAACTCTGGCCAAAACGACTTGTCTTTCCTCTAAAACAAGCTAAAACCGCCATTGTACGACAGTTATAACCTTGTCGAAGCCTGAATTTAATCAATTATTTCGGCTGCGATGTTCGCTCTGACTAAACGGTGAAATTTGTTGTATCGTCGCAGCGAACCATCACAGGGCTTGTCAGCAGGACCTGAACTACCGTAAAATGTTATAACATCACACGCATTTTACTTAGATAGGTAGTTCGATGACGGTTCATTCATTGTTTAAACCAGCGTTGTTAGCGCTGTTGGTCAGTCTTTCTTTTCAGTCACAGGCACAAAATCAGACGGTTAGCGGGACAGTTGTTAACAAACAAGGTCAACCGATCGCGAATGCCAAGGTCCATGTGCATGGTCGCCAACAATATGTGTATACCAATGCCCAAGGTCAGTTCAGCATCCAGAGCCCGGCGCAGGCCGAATTACATATTGCCGCCAAGGGTTATGGCGACCAGTTTATTCAACCTACAGCCCAAACGCTGAATGTGACTTTAGCGCAAGGTGGTGTCGAACGGATCACCGTCTCCGCCTCTGGCTTACATCATTATGATCTGGACATGGCACATCCGGTGTCGGTGTTAAGCGGTGAAGCGCTTAGCCTGAAAACGGAAGCAACCATTGGCGAAACCTTAAAATCAATGCCGGGGGTGCATAGCAATTATTATGGCCCTGTGGCAGCAAGTCCGGTGATCCGGGGGCTGGATGGCCCACGGGTCAAAGTACTGAGCAATGGTCTGGATACCGGTGATGTGTCCCGGGTCGGCCCAGATCATGCTATCACCGCAGATGCCATTACCACAGAGCAAATCGAAGTGTTACGTGGCCCGGCGACACTGTTGTATGGCAGTGGTGCCATCGGCGGCGTTGTCAATGTGGTGGATAACCGCATTCCACGCCAGTTACGCCAGCCACAAACCATTCTTGACAGCAGATTTAACACTGTGGCCGATGAAACCACCCTGGCGTTGAGTCATGATGGTGCCAGCGATCAACTTGCCTGGCATTTTGACGGTTTTAACCGCGACAGCAATGATTTTGCGGTGCCGGAATTTACCAATGATGAAGGTGAAACCAGTAAAAAACTGGCCAATTCCTGGTTGGATAATCAAGCCGTCAATGGGGGGTTAAGCTGGGTCGGCAGTCAGGGCCTGTTTGGAGTCACTGTTGGCCGCATCGACAGTAAGTATGGCATCCCCGGCCACCACCATCACGAACATGCAGTCGATGAAGCTGCAACAGATGATCATGCCGACGATGGTGTCTATGCCGATATGACACAAGACCGGGTTGGTTATGCCGGTGAACTGTACAGCCCTTTTGCTGGCATTGAAACACTGAGCCTAACCGGTGCTTATACCGATTATCAGCATATCGAAGTTGAAGCAGGTACTGCTGGCACCACCTTTAGCAACAAAGCGCTGGAAAACCGCCTCAGCGCCGAGCATGCAGATGTTTTCGGCTGGCATGGTCTGGTAGGTCTGCATTTGCAGCACAATGACTATCATGCTGTCGGTGCCGAAGCATTTACACCAGCCAGTAAGACGGATAGCTATGCGCTGTTTGTGCTGGAAGAACAAAAGTTTGGTGATATCACGGCACAATTAGGTGGCCGTTTTGAAAAAACCAAGCATAAAGCTGGTGCTCTGCTGGCAGAGCACGACCATATGGATGAAGGCGATGACCATGCCGGGGAGCATGCTGCAGAGGCGGCACACAATTATGCTCGTTTTAACGCCAGCAGCCTGTCCGCCGGACTAGTCTGGAATTTTATGCCGGATTATCAGTGGGCACTGAACCTGAGTCGCTCAGAACGGGCACCTTCAGCCGCTGAAATCTATGCCAATGGTGCCCATATCGCGACGAAATCCTATGAAGTCGGTCTGGCTTATCAACTGGATGAAGATGGTGAAATGAGCTTATATAACGGCAAAATGCAGCGCGAAATTGCCAATAATATCGACCTTGGTTTCCGTAAAATCACCGGTGATGTCACTTTCAGCTACAACTTTTTCTACAATCAGGTCGATAACTACCTGTACCAGAACTTCACTGATCTCACGATGGAAGATTTAGCAGGTCATAGCCATGATCATGATCACGCTGATACAGGCCATGACCACGACCACGACCATGGCCACGACTCATTTTTTGTGTATCAATATCAGCAACATGACGCCATTCTTTATGGCATGGAGTTTGAATTAGCCTACCAGTTTACTCCAACGCAACGGCTGAATGTTTTTGCCGACACAGTGCGCGCACGACTCAAAAATGGTGGCGATACCCGTTATAGCAATGGCGATCAGTTACCACGGATCCCACCGTTGAAAGCTGGCTTGCAATACCAATATCAGGCTCAGCAGTGGAGTGCAGATCTGGGGGCGACTTTTTACGCTCGCCAGGAGCACATCCACTTTTTTGAAACTGAGACCGCAGGTTATGCAACTTTTGATGCCAGTCTGAGTTATTACTTCGACATGCAATCTGTCGATATGACAGCCTTTATTAAAGGCAGTAACCTGGCAGATAAACTTGGTTATGTGCACAGCTCCTTTATCAAAGCCGATGCGCCATTACCAGGTCGGGCTATCACACTTGGCTTAACTGCGCGTTTTTAATCGCTAATGCAGCATAATAAAGCCGTGCTGAGCCTCAGCTCAGCACGGCTTTGTAATCACAGCCCTTAGGCTTCTGGCATATTATGCACACCAACTTTATTCCCCGCCGGGTCTAAAAACATACCGATAAAGCCATATTCGCCAATACTGGTTTTTTCCAGTAACACCTGACCACCAGCCGCATTCACCCGTGCCAATACTTCGGCGCAGTCTGTTGCCGCAAAATAAATGGTACAACCTGACGTATTGGGTTGCGCTTCAGGCCCGCACACCAGTGCGCCACCACAACCGGATTGATTTGGCTCAGCCGGAAACATCGCCATCTGATCAGCGCCCATCTCTAGCCTGGTTAATTCTATTTGTAATATGGTCTGATAAAAGTTTTGGCTGATGGTCAAATCTGTCGCCGGAATTTCGAACCAACAAACAGGGTTAATTGGATTTGCTGACATGCTGAACTCCTGTAATTGCTCGCGGATAGGCCCTGTTGTCACACAGCGACCGGGAACAGAAGTATAGTCAACAGCAAAAAAAGTGCTGCTCCCAACGGAGCAGCACTAGTGGGTGGAAGGTTATGGCAGCAGTTGCAGTAATTGTTGTAATGGATGCAAAGGCTTACGGCCTTCATAACGTTTGACCTGACTGCGACAGGAAAAACCTGTCACCAGAATTTGTTCAGGTTGCAAAGCCGCAATCGGCTGTTGCCAGCTCATATCATATAAAGCACGGCTATTGTGCTGGTTTTGCGCTTCATGGCCATAAGTACCCGCCATACCACAACACCCCACCGCTACCACATCCAGTTGCAGACTGGCGCGGCTAAAAATCTGTTGCCAGCTTTTTTCTGTCGCTGGCAGCGCGGTTTTTTCGGTGCAATGGGCAAACAACTTAAACACAGCATTGGACTGTAAGGCAGGCAGTGACTGTTGTTGTAACCACTCATGAAACAGCTGGACTTCGAAATCACCCCGCCGATCGCCCAGCGCTTTGCGGTATTCATCGCGATAGACCAGCACCAGCGATGCATCCAGGCCCAGCATTGGCAACCCCAAGGGCTGTAACTGATTGAAGAATTCAGCTGCTGTTGCCGCGGTCGATGCAAACTCACGCAAAAAACCTTTGACGTGCTGCGGTTTACCATTGGGTAAAAATGGCAATAGTTGTGGCATAAAACCAAGTTTTTCCAGCAATTGCAGCGCATCCGCCACTAAATCAGCTTCATAAAAACTGGTAAAAGGATCTTGCACCAGCAACACCACCCGACTGCGCTCTGCCGCAGACATCTGTTGCAACCGACCCAACTCAAACTGATAGCGGCCAGCGGTATGCTGGGCTAAAGTCGGCACCGACAACAAAGGTGAATCGACGTAGCCGACATATCTTTGCAGCAAGTAACTGACAGGTTTTAATTGCAAAGCAAAGTTGACCAGCCGCGGAGCGCGTGCCAGCAACGGCGCGGTCCGTTCAATACCCGCCACCACATAATCCTTCATTGGCCGCAGATACCGGCTATGGTATAGCTGCAGAAAACGCGCCCGAAACGAGGGCACATCGACTTTAATCGGACATTGACCGGCACAAGCTTTACAAGCCAGACAACCTTCCATCGCCGCCATCACTTCGTGTGAAAAATCAGCCTCGCCACGGGATTTACCCCAGCTATTACGCAACTTCTGCAGCCATTGCGCCGGGCCTTTCCCGGCTAACAACTGCTGTTCCTGTGTCAGCACATCTACGCCCTGCTGTGCCATCAGTCGCAACCATTCCCGCATCAGTCCGGCTCGACCTTTCGGACTATGCTGCCGGTCTTTGCTGACCTTACTGGATGGGCACATCGGCGAATTTTCTTCATAATTAAAACACAGACCATTCCCGTTACAGTTGGTGGCACTATCAAAACTTTGCCGCACAGCAATGGGGATCTGCCGATCGTAAAAACCGCGTTTGACACCATCGACACTGACCAGTTGCTCGTCGCTTTGCCATGGTGTACAAATCTTGCCAGGGTTCATCCGGTTATCAGGATCAAAAGCGGCCTTGATTTTGCGCAGCTCATTGAATAGTGTGTCACCAAAAAAAGCCGGTCCATATTCGCTGCGATACCCTTTGCCATGCTCGCCCCACATCAAACCGCCGTATTTGGCCGTTAAAGCCACCACTTGATCAGACACTTGCCGAAGCAATTTTTCCTGCTGCGGATCACACATATCGAGTGCAGGCCGCACATGCAACACACCCGCATCAACATGGCCGAACATACCGTAACTCAAACCATGACTGTCGAGTAAAGCGCGAAATTCCATAATAAAATCAGCCAGATTTTCTGGCGGCACCGCAGTGTCTTCGGTAAAAGGCACCGGTTTTTGCGCGCCTTTGGCGTTGCCAAGTAAACCCACTGCTTTTTTACGCATCGCATAAATTTGATTGATAGCAGCCAAATCGTAGGTCAACTGATAGCCAATAATACCGCTGTCACCGTTGCTAAGGGCTTGTTGTAAACGTTGCTCCAGCAGCTGTACTTTATCTTGCATCTCGGCGGCATCTTCAGCGTTATATTCCACCATATTCAAGCCAGCCATGGTTTTACCAGGCACGTCTTCAATAAAGTTTTTCACCTGATGCCAGATAATGTCGTTACGGGCCAGATCCAATACTTTGCTATCAACGGTTTCGACCGACGTGGCACGGGCTGCCACCAGAAAAGGCGCATTACGCAGTGCACTTTCAAAACTGTCATATTTGACATTGATCAAACACTTAAAAGGCGCAATTGGCGTGATATTTAATTTAGCTTCAACGACAAAAGCCAACGAGCCCTCAGCGCCGGTTAGTAATCGACTGAGATCAAAATTGGCCAGCTCGTCATCCCAGACATGTTCTAAATCATACCCAGTTAAGAACCGGTTTAAGCGCGGGAATTTTTCTAAGATTTGTTGCCGGAATTCGGTGGTGCTTTGCAATACTTGCCGGTAGATAGCGCCGATCCGATCCGGCTGTTGCGCCAACTGCTCGGCCTGCTGGCGGGACATCGGGCTGGTATCAAGCACTGTCCCATCCACCAGCACCGACGTTAACGCCAGCACATGATCACTGGTTTTACCGTACACCAGGGAGCCCTGGCCTGAAGCATCAGTGCTAATCATGCCACCAATAGTGGCGCGGTTAGATGTCGACAAATCTGGTGCAAAAAAGAAACCATGCGGCTTTAAAAAGGCATTCAGTTGGTCTTTAATCACGCCGGCCTGTACTTTGACCCAACGCTGTTCTGGATTAAATTCCAGGATTTGCCGCATATGCCGTGATAGATCCACCACCAGATGTTCAGTCAACGCCTGACCATTGGTGCCAGTACCGCCACCGCGCGGGCTGAATTTTAAAGCAGCAAAAGCCGGTGCTTGAGCAATCCGGCTGATCGTTTGCAAATCTGCCATCAAGCGGGGCAGCAACACCGCTTGCGGTAATGCCTGATAGACACTGTTATCGGTCGCCACCGCCAGCCTGGCAGCGTAACTGGTTTCAATGTCACCAGTAAAACCGGCCGCTTGCAAGGCCGCAGTATAATCCAGCACCAACACAGATAACGTTTGTTCAGGCGATAGCTTAGGGAGCATATTCAGGCACAACTTGAATCAGAAAAGCTGAGTATACCACTGCCATGTCACAGAATTTAAGCGCAAAAACTGAAATTCAACGCTGTTTTAGCAAGGCTGGCACAGCATAGCCAAAACAGCTGACAAAGCATAAGCTCAGCATCGGTATCGACCAAAGCCAAGCACGCTAATGCGGTTTTAATCCGGTTGTTTATCTGGCCGGATCACTTCACCTTCAATCACAATACCACTTTGACTTGCGGTCGGTGTTTGCTGTTGGTATTGCGCCTGCGCTGCCGCCATTTTTTGCAGCAACTGCCGTCGTTTCCACCACAACCAAGGCAATAATAATACCGCCAAAGTTGCGACTAACATCAGAATACCGACACCAAACACGAAGAAAAACAGCGCTGCCACCACAATCAGCAGCAAACCAAATATACCCGGTGGTTTCGAACGCCCCAGCCGGAACAACATCGGATCCGGACCTTGTTGCCAGGAATTTTTCATCAATTACCTCTTTGAGACTTGAACTGCACAGCATCGCAACAACTGGCATCACCCTATCATGGGGGCAGTGCTACCCAGTTTATAGTCTGACCCGGATAAAAAAATTAAATTCCTTGCCTGCTGCAGATTTAGCCCAATCCAGACGCTGGCGGTGCATAAAAATCTGCCACAATGGCAACAGCTAAGCAGTTTTGCTGAGTTGAAAAATTTCCCTGGTCGCATTGCCATCACACAAGGCAGCTTTTTGGGCGAGCTTTGCCTCTGATCCACAGCTGCAGGCGAAGTTAGTGGCCGGGCTAAGGCTGCTGCCAGTTAACAAAAAAAGGCCGTACTGCAACACCGGATAAAACAATATCAAGTGCAGCAATACAGCCCTTTTTGCCAGCGGCCGCAACGCCGCTGGCAGCACAACAGTTTATTGCTGTTTAATCTGGCATTTAGTCAGTTTCCACACCCGCTCGACATAATCTTCAATCGAACGGTCGGAGGTAAACTTACCAACGCTGGCGGTATTGAGGATGGCCTTTTTCGCCCAGCCGGCTTTATCCCGATACCAGCTGTCGATCGTTTCCTGCGCTTTGACATAACCATTAAAATCAGCCAATACCAGATAGTGATCACCACCTTCGAGTAAGCTACGTTTAATCGCCGCCAATTCACCAGGTTTACCAGGGGTGAAATAATCAGTCTCCAGCCAATCCAGGATCGCTTTCAATTCCGGATTGTTGTAGTAATAATCCCAGCTGTTATAACCTTGTTGGTATAAGGCTTTGACTTCATCCACCGTCAGACCAAAAATGGCAATATTCTCCGCCCCAACCTCTTCGGCAATTTCAATATTGGCCCCATCCAGCGTACCTACTGTAATAGCGCCATTGAGGGCAAGTTTCATATTGCCGGTGCCGCTGGCTTCTTTACCGGCGGTAGAAATCTGCTCGGAGACATCGGCCGCCGGGATCATTTTTTCTGCCAGACTGACGCGGTAATTTGGCATAAACACCACTTTCAAGCGGTTTTTCACCCGCTTATCGTGGTTAATTTTTTCGGCGATTTTATTGATGGCATAAATAATTTCTTTTGCCAGCTTATAGCCAGGAGCTGCCTTGGCGCCAAACAGGAACACTCTTGGCACCATGTCATAATCCGGATTTTGCAAAATCCGCCGGTACAGCGCCAGAATATGCAATAAATTCAGGTGTTGCCTTTTGTATTCATGCAAACGTTTGATTTGCACATCAAATAACGCATGTGGGTCGATGGCAATGCCAGTCAGCTGTTTCACCACATCTGCCAGCTCAGCTTTATTTTGCTGCTTGATTGCCATAAAAGCGTCTTGCATGGCCGGATCGTCGGCAAAAGCCTTTAACTTGGTTAAATCAGTCAACTGGGTTGGCCACTGGTCACCAATAGTATTATCCAGTAATTTAGCCAAACGTGGATTACAGGCTTTTAACCAGCGTCTTGGGGTGACCCCATTGGTAATATTGGTAAATTTGTCCGGCCACAGCGCCACCATTTCCGGGAATAAATCGGATTTGACCAGCTGCGAGTGAATTTCAGCCACGCCATTGACCCGGAATGAACCCACCACCGACAAGTGTCCCATTCTGACCATCGGCTCGTGACCTTCTTCGATAATGGAGAGTTTACGTTTTTTCTCCACATCACCAGGCCAGCGCACATCGACCAGCTCTACCAGAAAACGCCGGTTGATTTCATAAATGATTTCCAGATGGCGTGGCAGCACTTTTTCAAATAACCGCACCGGCCAGCGCTCCAGCGCTTCTGGTAATAACGTATGGTTGGTGTAGGCAAATACATGCTGGCAGATATTCCAAGCATCTTCCCAGTTCATTTCTGCCCGGTCGACCAGGATCCTCATCAGTTCAGGAATCGCCACCGCAGGATGGGTGTCATTGAGTTGGATCGCAACTTGCTGGGAGAAGTGAGTCCAGTCATCACCATGGGCGCGTTTATAACGACGGATAATGTCTTTGAGCGAGCTGGAGCAGAAGAAGTATTGCTGAATGAGCCGCAACTCTTTACCCGCGTCGGTATCATCATTCGGGTACAACACCTTAGAGATGGTTTCAGCTTCGATGTTTTCCCGTGCCGCATCGACATAACCACCTGAGTTAAACACATCCCAGTTAAAGAAATTACTGGCACGGCTTTCCCACAACCTCAGCACGTTGACCGAGCTGCCGTTAAAACCGACAATCGGAATATCCCATGGTACCGCTTTAATGATCCGGCCCGGGTGCCAGACTTTTTTCATTTTGCCTTGCAGGTCGTACACAGTTTCGACATAACCGTACACCGAAATTTCCTGCGCCGATTCAGGCCGGCAAATTTCCCATGGATTGCCATATTCACGCCAGCTGTCCGGCCGCTCAATTTGAAAACCATGCTGGAACTCTTGTTTAAACAAGCCGTGTTCGTAGTGGATGCCATACCCGATTGCCGGGTAATTCAGCGTTGCCAGCGAGTCGATAAAACAAGCCGCTAACCGGCCCAAACCACCGTTTCCAAGCGCCATGTCTTCTTCTTGCTGTTCCAAATCAGCAATGTCCAGGCCAAGCTCTGCTAACGCCAGTTTGGCAGCATCATAACAGCCAAGGTTATGCAGGTTATTGCTGAATAAGCGCCCCATCAGATATTCCAGACTGAAATAGTGCACAGCTCTGGTATTTTGCTGATAGTGAGTACGCTGCGTATTGCGCAGGCCGTCATAGACGTATTCATTGACCGCAGCACAAGTTGCACGCCACCAGGCTTGCGGGCTGGCTTTGTTGACATCAGTGCCGAGGGTGCCATGTAAATGGCGAATAATTTTATCTTTCAGTTCAGCCGCAGTTGGCAGTGTCGCCACTGCGACAGTCGAAGTTGGAGCAGTCGTTTTTGCGTTCATAAGCCAGTTCCGGTTTGCCTAATCCAATGGTTGGTTGCAGTCGCGATGACAACTGCAACTCTGCATCTACGCAGCTTCTCAGTGCCCGCGGGCACGCTGCTTAATCGTTCTTGTAGTAAAATTACAGAATGTCAGGCAATACGTCAAGGAAACGGCAATAAGCGACCGCAATATGTAATTTTATTACATACGAATGCAGCCGCTTGACAGCTTATTTTATCTGCTGAAAAACCTGCGCCACAAAGGCTTTGGCATCCGTTTCCAACCATAGCAGATGGTCCTGATCAACAAAACTTTCCAGATAAATTTTATAGCTATTTTCAGTGCCAGACGGCCTGGCAGCAAACCAGCCGTTTTGCGTGACCACTTTGACACCACCAATGGCAGCCTGATTACCGGGCGCTTTGGTCAGCACCGCCAAAATCGGATCGCCAGCCAGCATGGTCTGGCTCACCGACTGGACATCCAGATTTTTCAGCGCATTTTTTTGCGCAAAATCAGCAGGTGCGTCCAGTCGCCGGTACAGTGGCGCACCAAATTCACGCGTCAATGCCTGATATTGCAGATAAGGATCAACACCGGTTTTGGCCATCATTTCTGCTGCCAGCAAGCCCAGAATAAAACCATCTTTATCCGTCGACCAAACCCGGCCATCGAACCGCAGAAAACTGGCGCCGGCCGATTCTTCCCCACCGAACACCAGCTCACCCTGATGTAATCCATCGACAAACCACTTAAAGCCAACCGGCACTTCATACAAAGTGCGGCCGCGGCCAGCCACAACCCGATCGATTAAGGCACTGGATACCAGGGTTTTGCCAATTTTTTTATCCAATCCCCAACCCGGTCTGTTGCCCAGCAGATAATTAATCGCCACAGCCAGATAATGATTCGGATTGAGTAAACCACCACTGCGGGTGACGATGCCATGCCGGTCAAAATCAGGATCATTACCAATACCAATATCAAACTGATC
>Ga0114982_1000498_pt1 | contig 21105 bp, 18 predicted proteins | sample Shrwel_input2_FT_FD_87183 | JGI IMG/M metagenome (GOLD analysis project Ga0114982, IMG submission 87183) | Subsurface microbial communities from deep shales in Ohio, USA - Utica-3 well 1 S input2 FT | ecosystem: Environmental > Aquatic > Deep subsurface > Shale gas/oil reservoir > Produced... | reverse complement strand
GGTAAAGGCCGGCCATGGGCCACATCACAAAACGGGCAACGGCGGGTACAAATGGCGCCCAGGATCATAAAGGTAGCGGTGCCATGACTGAAACATTCCGACAGGTTAGGGCAGGACGCTTCTTCACAGACCGAATGCAGGCCATGTTTGCGCATCGCGCCTTTGATTTCGTCAATCCGATCGGTGCTGCGTGGCAGTTTGATTTTCAGCCATTCAGGTTTACGCAGCATTTCTGCTGGTTCTGTTGGCAGCACTTTGACCGGGATCAAGGCCATCTTCTCGGCATCCCGTAATTTTACGCCTGGTTCCATCCGTGCTGTTTTGGTGATATTAGTCATAAAACCCTGTCTTTTGATAAAGCTCTGTCACAGCCAGCTGACTGACAAACTGGCGGCTTAAATCGGCTTTGGCTTGCTGCATAGTGGCAGGGCCGCCGTAATCTTTGCTCTGGATCATCTGCATGCCGGCATAACCACAAGGGTTGATGCGGGAAAATGGGCTCAAATCCATATCCACATTCAAAGCCAAGCCATGAAAGGTACAACCTTTACGTACCCTCAGACCTAAAGAGGCAATTTTTTTCTCATCGACATAAACGCCGGGCGCATCCGCTTTGGCATAAGCGCTGACCTGGTGTGTTGCCAGCGTCTGAATAATCACTTGTTCAATCAGGGTCACCAGATGGCGAACCCCGAGATTGCGTCTTTTGATATTCAGCAGCACATAAGCGACCAACTGACCGGGGCCATGATAAGTCACCTGACCGCCGCGATCTACCTGTACCACCGGGATATCGCCCGGCAGCAGTAGATGTTCAGCTTTGCCTGCCTGACCCTGAGTAAATACCGGCGGATGCTCCAGCAACCAGATTTCATCCAGGCAGTCATCGGTCCGCTGATCGGTAAATTGCTGCATCCGCTGCCAGGTGCTGGTGTAATCAACCAGTCCTAAATCGCGGATAATTAAAGCGTCAGCTACAGGCACCGAAAGCTCCTTTGGCATAAAATGGCAGCATTATAACGGTCATGGCTAAAAGGTCGAGGATTATCCCGACCTTACATCACATACCGGACCAGTTCCAGTTTGCCAAGTTCAGTGTAAAGCAGTTCGATATGGCTTTTGCTGGTGACAGTGACAGTGACAGTCACTGAATGGTAGGTGCCTTTGCTGCTCGGTTTTACCGTCGGTGCATAATCATTTGATTCAGCATGTTTTTGCAAAGTGCTGACCACATGCGTGACCAGATCTTCGTGGGCAATGCCCAGTACTTTGAAATTAAATGAGCAAGGAAATTCCAGATACTCATCAAAGGTGGTGTCTTTTACTTCAACAGCCATTTTAACCTCACAAACAAATCAGGATACAACCCTTACCACCAGGGTGCAGACAAGGGCATTCTAACAAAAAGTCCCGGCTTGTGCCGGGACTTCGGTGGATACTTTTCAAACCCGGAGCTAGATCAGATCAGCTGCATCTTCACCATATCAATCAGGCGGTCAAAAATACCACCTTGTTCAATATCTTCCAGTGCCACTAACGGGAATTCAGCAATATCGGCGTTGTCCAGTTTTAAATACAATGTGCCAACCACCTGACCTTTGCTGATCGGCGCAATGAGCTGCTGCGTCAGTTTAAAGTCAGCTTTGAGATTTTTACGCTGGCCACGCTGTAAGGTAATTGGGGTTTCTGATAACACACCTAAAGTAATGTTTTCTTTGTTGCCTTGCCATACGCGCTGTTCAGCAAAAACTTCACCGGCTTTGTAAGGGGAGAAAGTTTCGAAAAAACGAAAGCCATAGGTCAGCAGCTTTTTGTTTTCTGCTTCGCGGATTTTGGCACTTTCAGTGCCCATCACGACAGAAACCAACCGCATGCCATCTTTGGTCGCTGAAGTGATCAGGCTATAACCGGCTTCGCTGGTATGACCGGTTTTGATGCCGTCGACATTCAGGCTTTTATCCCATAACAAACCATTACGGTTGTATTGTTTAATGCCGTTAAACACATATTCTTTTTCGGCATAAATTTTATATTCTTCCGGTACATCACGGATCAGCGCGACCGACAGTTTGGCCATATCGCGTGCAGTGGTGCGTTGCTTTTCGTCCGGCAGACCATGACTGTTAGCGTAGGTGGTACTGTCCATGCCAATGCGTTTGGCGTGGGCATTCATCAACTCGACAAAGGCACCTTCAGTGCCGGCGATATGTTCAGCCATGGCCACGCAAGCGTCGTTGCCGGACTGAATGATAATACCGCGGTTTAATTCGCCGACCGGAATCGTGGCGCCTACTTCAATAAACATCTTGGAAGAGTCGCTGTATTGCTTGGCCCAGGCGTTTTCACTGATGGTTACCAAATCCGTTGGTTTGATATTGCCGTTTTTAATTTCGGTGCCGACCACATAACTGGTCATCATTTTGGTCAGACTGGCCGGGGCCAGTAAAGTGTCGGCGTTGCCTTCAGCCAATACTTTGCCGGTGTCATAATCGATCAGAATATAACCTTTGGCGTTCACTTCTGGAGCAGATGGGGTGACCTGAACGGCCTGGCTGCTGGCGAAAAAACTGATGCAGCTCAAAGTGCTGGCGATAAAAATACGACGATACTGATTCATGACACTCTTTCTTTTGTTAACACGAAGCTGATTTGGTCTGCCAATTACAGACCACATAATTTTTTATTAGTGATGTAGGCATCAGGATAACTGTGTTCCTGCATTTTTTGCAGCCAGCCCGTCACATCCTGTTGGATAGGACCGGCTAATAAACGGTAAAAACCGTTGGCCGCTTCAATCGTTGTGGGTAATGACCACTGTTGTTGTAATTCGTTCCCCAAGCGTTGCACTTTTGTTTGATCACTGCTGGCAAGCAACTGGATATAACAGCCGGACGCGGCTTTGCCGGTGACAGTTGCCGCCGGACGTACCGGTTCGGCTTCGGTCAGGTAATCTTTCGGTTGTTCCTGCGCGGAAAAATCATCTCGGCTAATAGGCGTCGCAAAACTGCTTTGGCCTTGCATCGCAGGCGAGCTCACCAGTTCGACTTTTACCCGGCCAGTACCGGTCTGGAAAATGCCCAGTTTATAAGCCGCTGAGTAAGATAAATCAATGACCCTGCCATTATGAAAAGGGCCGCGGTCATTGACCCGGACTATGGCGCTGCGGTAGTTGTCGAGGTTTGTGACCCGGACATAGGACGGCAGTGGCAGGGTTTTATGTGCCGCCGTCATGGCAAACACATCATATTTTTCGCCGTTGGAGGTATCGTGGCCATGAAACTTATTGCCATACCAGGACGCAGTACCGCTTTCACTGTATTCAGTGATGCTGGTGGTTGGTGTGTAATCAACGCCATAAATATTATAGGGTTTATTACCACCACGGCTTAATGGCTCAATAGTCGGTTCCGGATCCTGCATTTCCTGCTCAGTTGGGAATCGCAGTGGAATGCTATCTTTTTGCTGGGCGTAACGGCCTTTATTCGGTTCCGGATAACTGGCGCTGCCGGATGCACCGCCAGAGGAGTCTGGCGCACTGGAACAGGCTGCCAGTAACATTACGGCAGAAAACAGGGTAGGTCTGGCGGCAGACCGCATCACAGGAGCTTGAATCATGATTGTTTTGCTAACATCCGTTTGTGAGTGCTTACCGACATTAAAATGCCAAAACCAGCCAGTAAAGTCACCAGAGAAGTTCCGCCGAAGCTGACCAGCGGCAGCGGAACACCAACAACCGGCAGGATACCAGATACCATGCCAATATTGACAAAGACATAGACAAAAAATGTCAGGGTAATACTGCCAGCCAGAAATCTGCTGTAGTTGTCGTGTGCTTGGGTGGCGATACGCAAGCCGCGCCAAATGATAAACAGATAGATCAGCAGCAATGCTACCACGCCAATCAGGCCAAATTCTTCCGAATACACCGCAAAGATAAAGTCAGTATGGCGTTCTGGTAAAAACTCCAGTTGTGACTGAGTGCCCTGCATCCAGCCTTTACCTTCAATGCCCCCTGAGCCAATGGCGATTTTTGACTGAATAATCTGGTAACCGGAACCAAGCGGATCACGCTCTGCATCCAGTAACGTCATGACGCGGCGTTTCTGATAATCGTGCATCAGAAAATTCCAATGCAGTGGGATAAAGGCAGCTAACAAAGCGCCGACTAAAGCAATAATGCGCCAGCTCATGCCACATAAAAACAGCACAAAGATGCCGGACATCGCAATCAGAATAGAAGTGCCCAAATCCGGTTGTTTGGCAATCAATAGGGTGGGGACCAAACAAATCACAAATCCAAGTACCACATCGCGGTAACGGGGTGGGATGGCTTCTTTCGCCATATACCAGGCCACTGCCATCGGCACCGCCAGTTTCATCATTTCTGAGGGTTGGAATTTAGTAAAACCTAAGTCAATCCAGCGGGTTGAGCCTTTAGCGGTATAACCAAACAATTCAACACAAAGCAGAAAAAACAGTCCAACCAGATACAGCGGCAACGACCAGCGGCGGTAACTTTGTGGATCTATGTGCGCCAGCAGCAGCATGATACCAAGGGCAAAGCCGACTTTTAATGCCTGACCTTCGACTTTAACCAAATCCTGACCATCGGCGCTGTACAGGGTAAACAGCCCCAGCACAATTAATACCATTAAGGCTGCAAACAGTGGGCCGTCAATATGCCAGCGCAGCCAAAAGGAGCGGTTTTCCTGCTCATTCATCGATTGGGTTATCCTCAGTGCGGGCTGGAGTCTGTGCCGGTGGGTTGACGGTTTGTTCAGGTACTGCAGCCGCAGCGGTATTGGATTCAGTGCTTAGCTGCGGTTTGGTGTTCGGGGCCCCGGCGGCTTGTTGTAATGTGGTAGCGCCACCAGCAGGTGCGTTGACTTCAGGGGCGGCCGGCGCTTGTTGTTTTTTCTTGCGCAGTTCCTGCTCAGCTTTTTCTTCGGCATAGCGCTGTTCACGTTTTTGCATATCGTCAGCTCTTTGCTGTTGCATCACGGCAATGTCGGCCAGCGTTGGCAAAGCCGGTCTGGCATCGACCGGAGTAAAATAATAATCCATCATGATACGGCCAACCGGCGCTGCATTACTGCCACCACCACCGGCATTTTCTACCACTACAGCCACCACTATTTCTGGATTGTCATGCGGCGCGTAACCAATAAACATCGCGTTGTCGCGGTGGCGCTCGTTAATCGCCTTGGCGTTATATTTTTGCCCTGCGGCGATGTTAATGACCTGCTGGGTGCCGGTTTTGCCGGCTGGATTATAGCGGGCGCCTAAAAACGCCGCCCTGGCAGTGCCCCCTTCCTGCTGCGCCGTGCGTCGCATGGCTTCGCGTGAAATGGCCCAGTTACCCGGATTGACCACGGTAATGGCTTGCTCAAAAGGTTGCAGTAAGGTTTGATCCTGGTGCTGATTGTGGAAATAGCGCCCCAGCCGTGGTTTGAGCCGGGCACCATTATTGATCAGGGTGGCTGTGGTGATTGCCATCTGCAGCGGCGTGGCCTGCCAGTAGCCTTGGCCGATGCCGATGTTAATGGTATCGCCAGGGCCCCAGTTCTGTTTATGGCGGGCCTTTTTCCAGGCACGAGTCGGCATATTACCTTCACTTTCTTCATGCACATCAATACCGCTGGGGCGGCCATAACCAGCTTTGGTCATAAAATCAGCAACTTTATCGATGCCGAGTTTGTAGGCTAAATCATAAAAATAGGTGTCGCAGCTTTTGATGATACCCGTGTAGATATCCACATAACCATGACCGTATTTTGAGTGATCGCGCCAGGGCCGGCTGACATTGGGCAAGCGATAAAAGCCAGGGTCCGGGATCCGGGTATGTTCAGTGACGGTGCCATTTTCCAACCCCAGCACACCAAGTAGCGGTTTGATGGTTGAAGCTGGTGGAAACAAGCCTTGGGTAATGCGGTTGACCAGTGGCCGATCCGGCGAATTCAGTAACATCCGGTAATTTTTACCGCTAATGCCATGCACAAATAAATTCGGGTTGTAGCTTGGGTTACTGTAAAACGCCAGTACTGCACCATCGCGTGGGTCCAGTACCACCACTGAACCGCGATTTTCGCCCAATGCTTCCTGCGCCTTGAGCTGCATGCCCAGATCCAGCGATAAAAACAGGTCATCGCCAGAGACGCCAGGTTGTTCACGCAAAGTGCGGATCACCCGGCCCCGGCTGTTGACTTCAACTTCCTGATAACCAACAGTGCCATGCAGCTGCGCTTCATAGAACTTTTCCAACCCGACTTTGCCAATATCACGGCTGGCGGCGTAATTGGCGCTGAGCCCGGCATCTTCCAGTGCTTTGTATTCTTTTTCATTAATTTTGCCAATATAACCAATGGCATGGGTGAGCAAATCACCATAAGGGTAATTCCGGGTCAGCCGGGCTTCCAGCGTGACACCACTAAATCTGTGTAAGTGCACTGCCAGGATCGCCACTTCCTGCTCGGTCAGATGCTCTTTTAGCGCAATACTTTTAAAACGGCGCTGCTGTTTAACTTCTTTAAAAAAATCTTGTTGCAGCTCTGCATCAATGACAATAAGTTTCGCCAGTTCGGCCACAGTAGCAGCTAAATCAGGGACTTGTTCCGGCACCAGTTCCAGTGAGTTCACCGGACTGTTTTCTGCCAATAACAAGCCGTTGCGGTCAAAAATCATGCCGCGGTTGGGCGAAAGTGGCACTAGTTTAATGCGGTTTCCATCAGCGCGGGTTGAGTATTCATCATATTTTACTACCTGTAGCTGGTACAGGTTCAGCATTAAAATCCCAAATAGCAGCACCACCACGCAAAAAGAAAACAACACCCGCCGGTTAAACAGCATGGCTTCAGCAGCATGGTCTGAGATCGCTATCCGGCGTTTGCGCATGATTACTCGCGATGGTAGGGATGGTTAGTGCTGATACTCCAGGCACGATACAGACTTTCTGCCAGCACCACCCTCACCAGTGGATGCGGCAGTGTCAGCGCCGACAGAGACCATTTGGCTTCACTGGCGGCAATGCATGCAGGCGCCAGTCCTTCCGGACCACCGACCAGCAGACAAACATCACGGCCGTCCATTTGCCATTGTTCCAGTTTTTGTGCTAATTGCGGGCTGTTCCAATTGCCGCCTTCGACTTCGAGGGTCACAATCCGGCTGCCTTTGGGCACTGCCGCCAGCATTTTTTCGCCTTCAGCGTCCAAAATCCGTTTGATGTCGGCATTTTTACCGCGTTTACCGGCTGGGATCTCAACCAGCTCTAACGGCAGGTCGCGCGGGAAACGGCGGGCATATTCTTCATAAGCCGTCGTGACCCAGGCCGGCATTTTTTGACCGACCGCAATTAACATCAGTTTCATCTGATCAGGCAGCCCAGAGTTTTTCCAGCTGATAAAAACCGCGACTTTCGTCCAGCATCACGTGCACGACGACTTCACCTAAATCGACCAGCACCCAGTCACCGCTTTTTTCACCTTCGATACCCAGAATGGTCAGACCGGCTTTTTTCGCTTCCTGCACCAGATAAGCGGCGACAGAGCGGGTATGACGGTTGGACGTGCCAGAGCACACCACCATACATTCAGTTTCGGTAGATTTGCCTTTTACATCGAGTTGTACGATATCTTTTGCTTTCATATCATCAACTTTGTCGACGACGAATGCGATTAATTGCTGAGTCTGCACGGATTACCCCATTGGCTGTGTGCTAAAACGGCGCATTTTACCAGCTTTTTCACGGCAGTTATACCTGATACAAGCCATGCTGGCGGATATAGCTGCTAACCGCGGCGATTTGCAGCTCTGGCGGCAGCGGATCTGCGTCCTGTTGCAAAGCATGGCGGATTTGGCTGGCGGAAATATCGTACCGCGGATTTTGCAATAACAGAATGCAGCCAGCACGTTGCTGTTGCAATTGTGCCAGGTCGACGGCTTGATAACGTTGCAATAAACTGACAGTGGCCGGCGCTGTGGCGTGATAGCCGGGTCTTTGTAACACCAACAGATGACAAAGCTGAAGAATATCCTGATAGCGGTGCCAGTGTTGTAACTGAGTGAGCGAATCCATACCTATCACAAATAACAGCGTATCTGTCGGATATTGCGCTGTGAGTTGCTCCAGGGTTTCGACAGTGTAGGACGGCGAGTTTTTCGCCAGCTCCAGGGTGTTAAGCTGCAATTGCGGGTAAGGGGCTATCGCCAACTCGACCATTGCGGCGCGGTGTGCGCTGCTGACGCCAGGGTGGGCCCGGTGGGGCGGTAGGTGACAGGGCAGCAGTTGCAGGCTGGTTAGCTGGCAATGTGTGGCGACATACAAAGCCAGTTGCAGATGGCCCTGATGGATAGGGTCAAAAGTACCGCCATAAAAGCCGAGCATCGCCATTAATAAGGCTCCGTCAGTTGCTGCAGCGAAAAGACTTTTGGCACCGGATTAATAAACAGCGTAACCAGATGGGCCAAAGCCGTTTCGGTCGAACTTAACTGACCAGACTTAAAAGCGCGGTCAAAGCAGGCTAGTTCCTGAATAAGAAAATGTAGCCAGTGTGGCGATAAGCGTAATAGAGCTTGTTGATATAACGGCTGACGTTTGGGCCAGATAGCGAATTTTTTAAATAACTCGGTCAGTGCGATGCCTTGCTGCTGTGCCTGTTGTAATTGCAGTAACTGCAATGCTTCTTTTTGCAGTTGCCAGCCGATGATCACAGCTTCAGTATCTTGCTGCAGTAACCGGTCTAATCTATGCAGTGCTTCTTCACCCTGACCGGCCAGTAAGGCGTCGACCAGTTGGAACACAGTAAAGTGGGATTGATCAGCCAGATACTGTTGTAAAAATGCGCCATCCAGCCACTGGCCATAGTGGGTCAGGGCCAGTTTTTCCAGCTCTTGCCGGGCGGCCAGTAAATTTCCGGCGGCGTGATGTTGCAGTAGTTGCAGCGCATCGGTTTGCAGGCGTAATCCCAACTGCTGGGCCCGTTCTTTTAACCAGCGCATAAACTGATGATCGTCCAGCGGATAAAACTGTACCTGCACACCCACATCAGCCAGGGCTTTAAACCAGCTTTGTTTGCTAAATTCGGTGGCATTTTTGGCGGCGTGTAACACCAGAATTAAATCCGGATGCAACAAAGCGGGTAGCAGTTTTAACTGCTCTTGCGCTGCAGGTGGCAGTTTATTGGTGCCCAGATCAAGCTCGAGGAGCTGGCGTGGATTAAACAAAGACAGGCTGTTGATTTCATTAAAAAAGTCAGCCCATTCGAACTGAGTTTCATAAATAAAACTCTGCCGTTCGTCAAAACCCGCGGCTTTGCCAGCCTGACGGATATCATCCAGCGCTTCCATTTTTTGCAGCGGTTCTTCGCCAAACACCAGATAGACAGTAGCCAGCCCTTTTTTTAACTGGGCTGGCAGCTGGTTACTGTAAAGTTTGAGCATAGCTCAGAGCCGGCCCAATTGACGGATGATGCGGGCGACCGCTTGTTCCCGTAGCTCGGTCAGCATCAGATCCAGCTCTCTGGCTTTGGCCAGGGCCGCATTGGGATCATCCTGATAATCGCGATTAAGCTCAATCTGATACGGCTTTGGTTCTTGTCCGGGCAGCACGATTTGATACCGCACTGTGTAAATCAGTTCGTATTCAGCCACTTGACCATTGGGAAATAACGATAAAGTCCGGCGCGACAAGCCATCACTATCAAGTTTAATCAGCGGATGGCTGGCATCACTTTGCGCCAGCAATTGCACTTGATTGCGTTTGAGCTGCACACTGAGGCGCTCCAGCAACTCGGAGTGGCGGTCACCCTGCAGATAAATCGCCTGATATTTGGCCAGCGGCAGATTGCCACGCAGCTGAAAACCACAGCTGGACAGCAGCAAGCTGCTGACCAAAAGTAATGACAACCATAGCTGACGCCAGCTCAGTAAAGATCGGAGGCTCCGGCCTGGCCGGCGTGCTGCTTGCATTTAGCCCACCACCAGACTCAGTAATTTACCCGGCACGTAAATGACTTTGCGGATTTCCACACCGTCCAGATAACGTTGCACGTTTTCTTCGGCTTTGGCCAGTGTCAGCACCTGCTCCTGGCTGGCATCAATCGCCACTGTCACTTTACTGCGGACTTTACCATTGATTTGCACCACCACCAGTTTTTCATCTTCAACCAGTGCCGACTCATCAACCACAGGCCAGGCCGTTTGTTCCAGCTCGCTGCTGTGACCCAGTTCCCGCCACAGATATTGGGATAAATGTGGTGTGATTGGATTGAGCAGGGCGATGGTGGCGTGTAAACCTTCCGACAACACCGCCAGATCCTGCGGCTGTTCATTTGGCACTTTTTGCAGCTTGTTCATCAGCTCCATAATAGCGGCCACGGCGGTGTTAAAGGTATAACGGCGGCCTATATCGTCGGTAACTTTGGCGATAGTTTTATGAATTTCACGCCGCAGCGCTTTTTGATCGGCATTGAGGCTACTGATCTCAAGTGCAGGAGCGACACCCCGTTGTTTAAAGTCCTGCACTAAAGTCCAGACCCGACGCAGGAAGCGGTTAGCGCCTTCGACAGCAGAGTCCTGCCATTCCAGCGTTTGCTCTGGTGGGGCGGTGAACATCATAAATAACCGCACTGTATCTGCGCCATATAAGTCGATCACGGTTTGTGGATCAATCCCGTTATTTTTCGACTTGGACATTTTGCTCATGCCAGCCGATAACACCGGCTGCCCATCACTAGACAACAGGGCTTGGCTGATGCGGCCTTTGTCGTCGCGCTCAGTCTCCACATCCTGCGGCGAATACCAGGTCTTGCTGCCACCTTCATGTTCACGGTAGAAGGTTTCGGCCAGCACCATGCCCTGACATAACAGTCGTTTAAAGGGTTCGTCCGATTGCACTAAGCCAACATCACGCAGCAGCTTATGGAAAAAGCGTGAATACAACAAATGCAGAATGGCATGTTCAATACCACCGATATATTGATCGACCGGTAACCAGTAATTGGCTTTGGCCGGATCCAGCATAGCACCATCATGTTGCGGGCTGCAGTAACGCGCGTAGTACCAGCTTGATTCCATAAAGGTATCGAAGGTATCGGTTTCATGCCGTGCAGGTTGACCGTTGTAACTGGTTTTGGCCCAGTCAGGATCGGCTTTGATCGGCGATTTGACACCATCCATCACCACATCTTCCGGTAACCGCACTGGCAACTGATCGGCCGGCACCGGTACCTGGCTGCCGTCTTCCAGCGTCAGCATCGGAATAGGCGCGCCCCAGTAACGCTGACGGGATACGCCCCAGTCACGTAAGCGGTAGTTCACTTTAACCTGGCCAACGCCTTTGTCGCTCAGTTTGGCAGCAATAGCTTTAAAAGCCCCGGCAAAAGCCAGACCATCAAATTCAGCAGAGTTAATCAGCACACCTTTGTCGGTAAATGCGGCTTTGGTTAAATCAACCACGGCATCTGAACCGGCGGCAGGCGCAACCACTTGCTTGATTTTTAAGCCATATTTGCTGGCGAATTCAAAATCACGCTGGTCATGTGCTGGTACTGCCATCACAGCGCCTGAACCATAATCCATCAGCACAAAGTTAGCGACAAAAATAGGCACTTGTTCGCCGGTCAGCGGATGGACCGCGAAGAAACCAGTGGCGGTACCTTTTTTCTCCATCGTCGCCATTTCAGCTTCAGCAATTTTGCCGCCTTTGCAGTCGTCAATAAATTGCTGCACTGCGCTGTCGAGCTTGGCCGCTTTTTGCGCCAGCGGATGTTGTGGCGCAATGGCAACGTAAGTCACGCCATACAGGGTGTCAGGTCTGGTGGTATACACTGAGAAATCATAGCTGGAACCGGCGACAGCAAACTTGATTTCCACCCCTTCTGAGCGGCCAATCCAGTTGCGCTGCATGGTCTTGACTTGCTCTGGCCATTCGTCCAGTTTATCCAGGTCTTGCAGCAGCTCTTCGGCGTAGTCGGTAATTTTGATAAACCACTGCGCTAATTCACGTTGTTCAACCAAAGCATTCGAACGCCAGCCACGACCATCAATCACTTGCTCGTTGGCCAGCACACACTGATCGACCGGATCCCAGTTGACAGTGGCCATTTTTTTGTAAACCAGACCTTTTTCAAACAGCTTGGTGAAGAACCATTGTTCCCATTTGTAGTATTCAGGTTTACAGGTTGCCAGCTCGCGATCCCAGTCATAACCAAAACCTAAGCGTTTTAACTGGTTTTTCATGTAATCGATATTGGCGTAGGTCCAGGTAGCCGGTGCCGTTTTGTTGGCGATAGCGGCATTCTCTGCCGGCAGACCAAAGGCGTCCCAACCCATAGGTTGCATCACGTTTTTGCCTTGCATCCGCTGGAAACGGCTGATCACATCACCGATGGTGTAGTTCCGGACATGGCCCATATGTAAACGGCCACTTGGATAAGGGAACATCGACAGACAATAGAATTTCTCTTTGCTGGGATCTTCCACCACTTTAAACAGATTGTGTTGTTCCCAGTGTTGCTGCATCTGGGTTTCAATCGCTTTCGGATCGTAGCTTTGGGCAGGGATTTGTGATTCTTGCATCAAAAGTTCCAACTTATCAAATCAAAGGCAGCCGGCTGACCGGCACAGAATGCGCTAAGCATACCGCAAGCGGGGGTGTGGCAACAACCGTCAGGCCTTGGAAAGGCGCTGAATAACTGTGGAAATATCGGCTTGCTGCGCATGCAGCCTTGCTTATTCCCGACTGCAAGGCTGTACCGTCCGTCCCTGGACATAAAAAAAGGAGAGGCAAGCCTCTCCTTTTCAGGTCAGTGCACTATGAGTTAGAACTTGTAGTTCACGCCCACAGTGAAGCGACGACCCAGGATGTCGTAAAACTCGCCCTGGTCAAAGGTCGATGGGTTACGGATTGGCTGACGGTCAAACATGTTCAGTACACCGGCCCGCAGTTGCAGGTTGTCAGTGACACTGTAACGGCTGGTCAGATCCCAGCTAGTGTAAGAACCGATTTCGTTAAAGTTGTTCACTTCAGGGGTCCAGCCGCTACGGTCATAGACTGAGTCATGGGTGTAGCTAGAGCCCAGTACGACCGTCAAGTCTTCGATGCTGTAGTTTGCAGTGAAACGACCTTTCCAACGGAAGTAACCATAAGAGCCCTGATATTCCCGGTTGTCTTTCGCTTCACCGGTCGCATTCTGCTCGTAGTTTTCCAGGTAAGTTGCCATCAGACGTAAGTCTAAAGCACCAAAATCAGCCAGATCGAACTTATAGTTAGTTTCGATATCAACGCCTGACAGCGCAGATTGTGCTGAGTTCATTGGCTTGACTGTGTAGTCAATAATATCTTTAGTGACTGGATCACGCACAAACAACGCACAATATGGGTTGTTCAGGCTATCCAGTTGATAGCAGTTATCCACCACAGTCTGGGCACCATGACTGGTAATCATATCGGAAATATTAAACTTCCAGTAATCCACCGTAATGCTCAGACCTTCCAGCAGCTCAGGCGTATAGACAAAACCAGTGGTGATGTCATAAGCACGTTCGTTCACCAGTTGGGCGTTACCGGTAATAAAACCAGACTTGTTACCACCAGCTAACCAGCCATCCGTTGGTTTCCAGCCTTCTGGTAAACCGGCAGCACGACAGTTGTTGGTGATATTTTCTTTAAAGTTACCGGCGTTGGTGATGCGTTTCTGCTCACATGGATCATTCAGCGTGCTGAAGGTCTGGCTGGCAGGGTTGTATAACTCACCGACGTTTGGCGCGCGCACTGATTTCGAGCGGTTAACACGGAATCTCAGTTCATCGTTAATGGTATAGTTCAGGCTTAATTTCCAGGCTTCATCTGAACCTGAAGTGCTGTAATCCATCAGACGAACAGCAGATTCCAACATTAAATCCTGTACCATTGGCAAATCAGTCAGCAGCGGTACTGACACTTCGGCAGAGGCCTCACGTACGCTGTATTCGCCAGCATAAGGTACTGATTTATTGCCAAATAAAGCACCTGTCTGCACATTGATATCCGGACGGGTTTCAGTGGCTTCTTTGCGGTATTCAACGCCAAAAGCTGAAGCGACCATACCGGCAGGTAATTCAAACAAATCACCGCTGACGGTAAAGGCGGCAGAATCCTGTTTCAGGGTCGCCAAACGTTCAGCATCCGTACTGATCCATTCCACAGCTTGAGCTGATGGATTAAAAATATCCAGTGGAACACAGTTATTGCAGCTGACTTTACCGTTGGCATCGCGGGTCGCAGTTAAACCTGCGAAGAAACGATCACGCAGCATTTCACCATACCACGTGGTATCCGCATCAACTTTACCTTTGTTCAGGTAAGCATCGTAGCTCCAGTCTTCTGTTAACTGACCTTCAAAACTTAAGGCGGCACGGGCTAAAGTCCGATCCTGCGCATATTGGCGATTACCAAAGGCTTGGGCGATATAACCGACCGGAATGTCACCTTTGATGCTGTTATCAGTAAAGAATTTACGGGTTGCGTCAGAGAAGAAGGCATAATTCTGGCTCAGTTTCAGCGCGGTAGTGCCAGAGAAAAATGCCGGAGAACCTTCACCTGTTGCTTTTGATTCGGCGTAAGTCAGTTCCAGATTGGCACGGTGATCGTCATTAATCTGATGACCGATGTTGGCGCTGATATTCAGACGCTCTAATGGGGTCCGTAAGTAACGGTAAGCTAAAGTGTTATAACCATCACCCGGGCCATTGTTTGACGCTAAGTAGCGGCTGTTTTGTGCCGTGCTGCCAGCAACGAATGGATAAGGTTGACCGTCATTTTCATTAAACAGATTAATGTTACCCTGGCGGTCATAGGCGTAAAATGTTGTACCGAATTGTGACGCACCTGTGTTGTGAGAGGTGCGCAGAATTGGATTACCGGTTTGATCCCAAATAATACGGCCCGGGATACCATCGGTGCCATTTTTGTTGGCCGGGTTATCAATCCCGATCACGGCATTGCGGACAAAATCACGGGCATCACCACGAACCTGACCTTGGTCAGCATAAGTTACGTTAGTGATAAAATCTGTATCGCCTTCCACGCCACCGAAAGTGAAGCTGTAGAAGTTTTCTTCGCCGCCTTCTTGTTGTGGACGGGTAGTGGCAGCATCAAATTCAAAACCATCGATGGTTTTTTTCGTCACGATGTTGACGACACCGGCAACAGCATCAGAGCCATAAACGGCAGAAGCGCCACCAGTGGTGACTTCAATACGTTCAATCATGGCGGAAGGAATGTTGTTTAAGTCAACCGCAGTGTTACCTGGGTTTGAACCAACAAAACGGCGACCATTGACGAGGACCAGAGTACGGTTATAGCCCAAATTACGTAATGCTGTCAGGTTCAGGCCTGAAGCAAATAAGGTGTTGTTGGTGGTTTCCGGCGACAGGCCAGGAACCGCATTTGGCATATCACTTAACAATTCACCGACGTTGGTAATACCGGCATCGACCATAGTATCACCTGAAATAACAGTCACAGGTGTTGGAGACAGCTCGCCAATACGTTTGATTTTCGAACCTGTTACAGCGATACGCTCAACAGATTTTGGTTCAGCGCTTTGTTGGGCTGCGGCCGGTAATGCTACGGCAGTTGTCGCGCTGACTAACAGAGCCAGACGAACGGCGCGATTTAATTTGTTATAAGAATACATCCTGGAGTTCCTTTATACGTGACTTATGAGGGCAATAAAACCGGCTCTACCCTGAACTTCGTACCCATTTTGGGCTCAGTTTTGTTGCCGGCAAAAAATATAGATAGCGCCATGCCAACACAAGATGAAAGCGGTCAACGCACGCTTATCAGCGGTCAAATTTTATTTTTAGGGTGATTAATGCTCAACCTGCTTGTTGAGTGAACAGTTGCGCAGCCCGCGGATTTTGTGGCTTCAAGTGAAAATAGCTCACACTAAAAATGATTTTATTCACTACACTCAAAGCTGTGATTTGTAGCGAGGAGGTTAATATGGCCGGTTTTGAACAGAAATATCAGCAATGGTTACAGCACTTCAGTCAGGAACTGGACAAAACCCGCCAGCAGCAAGTGGGGCAGTTAGTGGCGCTGGCGGATACCATCCGCGCTTATCTGAAGGCGGGTTCGGATTTAACCGCTTATGAAACGCAGTTGTTTGTGGAAACCTTGCGCCGGCAGGTTGACGCTGATGAGCGGCCTTCTATCTGGCCGGAAGCATTGTGGGTTGAATTATCCAGGGTCACCGATAAGACGCAGGTTGAATGGCAGGAGTTATTACAGGATTTGGAACATCAGGGCATTTATGCGCAAGGTGAACAGGTTGGCATGGGGTTATATTGCTGTCGCAGTTGTCAGCATTGTTTAGCTTATTATCATCCCGGCGAATTACAAAGTTGCCTGCAATGTGGTGGCTTACACTTTAGTCGCAAAGGCTTACCGGTGTGAGCTCGTCGACAGGCTTTCGTTACGGCCAGTTTTTGTTACTATAGGCGTCAGTTTTTTTTCCGGGAATGATTCATGACGCATCCGGCCGTGACCAAAGCCGCTTCAACTTCGTTACAGGCTTTTGCTTTGCCTGTCCATCAGTTAGGTCCTCAGCTTGACGAACATCAGATCCGTGACGCACTCGACGTGTCCGGTTTTAGCAGCAGCTTTATCGGACAGGAACGGGCCAAAGCCGCGTTATCTTTTGCTATTGGCATGGATATGCCAGGGTATAACCTGTATGTGATGGGTGAACCCGCGCTGGGTCGTTTTACCCTGGTGCAGGACATTTTACAAAGTGCCGCCAGTGAAAAAGAAACGCCGGATGATTGGTGTTATATCAATAACTTCGAAGATGAACGTGTCCCGCAAACTCTCAGGTTATTACCGGGCGAAGGCCGGGTGCTGGTGAAAAAAATCGAAGCCTTGATTGATGAATTACTCGATACCTTCCCGGCAGCTTTTGATAACCCGGGTTATCAGCGCAAGAAAAAAGCCATTCACGCTACTTTTGATGATAAATATGAAGCCGCCATCGAACTGGTTGAGCGCAAAGCGCTGGAAAAACAAGTGGTGTTGTATGAAGACAATGGCGCTGTCAGTTTTTCACCTGTGATTGACGGCAAGCCGCTGGATGATACCGAGTTTGCCAATCTCCCTGATGAAAAACGGCAGTTTTTCTATGGCTTGGTGTCTGAACTGGAAACTATCCTCAATGAGCAATTGCTGGAATTGCCGCAGTGGAAACGGGAGTTGTCAGAAAATTTACGCACCTTACGCCGCGATACCATAGAGCAGGCGATTAAACCGCTGCTAAAACAGCTGGAACACGATTACGCCACTGAGCTTGGGGTATTGCGTTATTTACGCGAGATGAAACCGCAGCTGGTGAAGGCGGTACTGGAACTGCTGCCAGAAGAACTGGAAAGCGACAAACTGGAAGAAATGGACCTTCGCAGCCTGTTTATCGGCGATTTTGTGCCTAATGTGCTGATGCACCATGAACTGATGTCCGGCGCACCTATAGTGTTCGAAGCCAATCCCAGTTATGGCAACTTATTTGGCCGGGTGGAATACAGTTCAGAGCAAGGGGCTTTGTATACCAACTACCGGATGATCCGCTCCGGCGCCTTACACAAGGCCAATGGTGGTTATCTAATCCTGGATGCGGATCGGTTGTTGTCACAGCCTGCAGTGTGGGATGCGCTGAAATTGGCGCTAAAAAGCGGCGAAATCAATATTGATACCTTGTCTGATCATGCTGTGACGAATTCCACCATTATTACGCCCAAAGCGGTGCCACTGAATGTTAAAATCGTGTTGCTCGGCTCGCGCGATTTGTATTATCTGGTGCAGGACGTTGATGATGAATTTAATGAACTGTTCCGGGTGCTGGCTGATTTTGAGCATTATTTGCCGTTATGCAGCCAGACGATGAAAGATATGTCGCTGCAAGTTCAGGACCAGATTCAGGCACTGGATGCCGGGCCTTTAACCGCCTGTGGTCTGACCCAACTGCTCAGATTTAGCTTCCGCCAGGCGGAGCATCAGCGCAAACTGTCCGCCCGTTTTGCCGATGTGCTGGAGCTGGTGCGGGAAGCTTGTTATTACGCCAACCAGGCCGGTGATGCTGAGCTCAATGCCGGTCATGTGCAGCAGGCGTTAGATGGAAAACAGTATCGTACCGGCCGCATTAGTGAGTCTTTTCTGGAAGATATCCAGGAAGGCCAAATTCTGATTGATAGTGATGGTCTGGCTGTCGGTAAGGTCAATGGCCTGACGGTGCTGGAAATTGGCGATACCGCTTTTGGTACGCCGGCGCGGATTAGCGCTACTGTTTATCCAGGCTCGAATGGCGTATTGGATATTGAACGCGAGGTCGAACTGGGCAAAGCCATTCACTCCAAAGGTGTGATGTTATTAACCGGTTATCTCGGTGCCCGTTATGCGCAGCAGTTTGCGCTGACGTTATCGGCCAATATCGCCATGGAGCAATCTTATGGTCAGATTGATGGGGATAGTGCCTCTCTGGCGGAAGTCTGTGCCTTGATTTCGGCGATTTGTCATGTGCCAATCCGGCAGGATCTGGCGGTGACCGGCTCCATCAACCAGCATGGTCAGGTACAGGCGATTGGAGGGGTTAACGAGAAAATCGAAGGCTTTTTCCGCTTGTGTCAATCGCGCGGTCTGACCGGTGCACAAGGGGTGGTGATCCCGGCCAGCAATCAGTTAAATCTGGTGCTTAATGACGAAGTGGTGGCTGCGGTCGCGGCAGGTTTATTCCATATCTATGTGGTTAAAACCGTCGATGAGGCGCTGGAGCTGCTGACAGGTCTGGTGGCGGGTGTGAAAAATCAAAAAGGCCAGTACCCGAAAAAAACCTTAAATGCACTGACCACCAACCGCCTGGCGGCTATTGCAGAATTAGTCAATGGAAAATCAGATGAAGAGTAACAGTCGTTTGTTCAAGCCATTGCTAGGCAGTTTGGTCGTGGCAATAGCACTGCTCAGTGCAGGTTGCAGCACGGCTTATTATGCTGCGATGGAAAAAGTCGGGGTGCATAAACGCGATATTTTGATTGACCGGGTCGAAGAGGCGCGCGACGCGCAGCAACTCAGTCAACAGGAGTTTAAAGATGCACTGGACCAACTGAGTCAACTGCTGAATTTTCATGGTGGCAATCTGCAGCAACAATATGAAAGTCTGGCCAGCCAGTATCAGGACAGTCAACAAGCCGCTGCCGAAGTCAGTCAGCGCATTGATAAAGTGGAATTAGTGGCTTTTGATTTATTTGCCGAGTGGGAGACTGAACTGTCGCAGTACCAGAATAAACAGCTGCGCACTGACAGTAAAAAAAAGCTGCTGGAAACCAAGCGTCAATTTAGTAGCCTGGTGAAAGTAATGCGCAAAGCGGAAAGCAAAATGCCACCAGTGCTGCGGGTACTGAATGATAATGTGCTGTATTTAAAACATAATTTAAATGCAAAAGCGGTTGGCGCTATTGGGGTTGAATTTGGTATGTTACAGCAGGACGTCAATAACTTACTGACGGAAATGAACCGGGCTATTGCTGAATCCAACCAGTTTATTGCCACAATGCAACAGTCATAGCACAAGCCTGGCAGGAGTTGCCTGACAGCAAGCCAGATGAGGTTACAGGTGAGTCAATCCAATAGCAATACAGTAAGTCCGGTAAAAAAACATAATCTGAAAACAGTGGCGGCGGCGTTACAAGTGTCCGTGGCCACTGTGTCCAACGCTTTTAACCGACCCGATCAATTGTCGGCCGATTTGCGGCAAAAAATTCTGCAACAATGTACTGAGCTTGGTTACAGCGGACCCAATGCTGCCGCCCGTAGCTTGCGGACCGGTAAATCTGGCATTGTGGCCATTTTATTGTCGGATACGCTGGAATATTCCGTCAGCGATCCGGTCGCCAATCAACTGATCAAAGGTGTGGCCGAAGTATTGCAACAGCAGGGCCGGGATCTGTTGTTATTATCCGGCACGCATAACAGCAACAGCAGCAGTGCTGAAGCGGTGCCAGATGGCTTTATTTTGTATGGTGCGCCGAATAACCCGGCGCAGCTGGAGCGGATCCTGCGCCAGCAAAAACCGATGATTAGCGTTGATTGTAATATTCCGGGCGTGGCTTCGGTCAACATTGATAATTTCAGTACCGCAAGGCAGAGTGCCTTGCATGCGTTTAGCCGGATGGCCGGTAACATTGCAGTGCTGGGACTGAGATTGATTGAATCAGACCGGGTGTGCCGGATCCAACCGCATGAGTTGTATGCATCTGAACAAGCGATATCAAGGCGCCGGCTGGAAGGTTATCTGGCTGCCGCTGAAACGGCAGGGCGGCAGATCCCGGCGCAAGCAGTCTGGCATATTCCGGTCAATCAACATGAGCAAGCGCTGATGGCGGCGCGGGAAGCCTTGCAACAGGCTGAACGTCCGACAGTGTTACTTTGTATGAGTGATCGAATTGCGCTGGCTGCGCTGATGGTGGCGCGCGAACTGGCCATCGCTGTGCCTGAGCAACTGGTGATTGTTGGTTTTGATGGTATCGAAGAAGGTGAACGTTGTTTTCCGGCCCTGACCACTATCCAGCAGCATAGTGCGGAAAAAGGCCGGGTTGCGGCCAGACGTTTGTTAGCCGGCGATCTGCATGGTGAAACCGAATTAGCCTGTGATTTGGTGATCAGGCAAAGTTGTTAATGAATCCGCCGCGGTGCATGCCAGGATTGAGCTGCGCCGCGGCATTGGTGGCAAACAGGGAGAACAGCATGAGCACAGCTGCAGTGCTGGAAGTGATTTACCGGGTTGAACCTGGTTGTCTTGGTCCAGAAGGCAAAGACTATATTGAAGATTTTTGTCAATTTTCCCAGCCGTTGGTGACCGCCCATACCGCTGGTTTTATGCGTTGGATTTTGACGCCAAGATTTGACAAAACTTTGCCTGAAATGCAATGCACCCTGGCCGGCCGGACTTTGAACCCTTCACAGGCGCAGCGTTATTTTGCGCTGTATGGTGCTGATGCGGACAGTCTGGAAGCAGAGTTAAATGAACAGCTGACGCTGTTGATCGATCAATATTTCGGCCGCTGGTAAACTGAGTCCTATTG
>Ga0114982_1000494_pt1 | contig 21210 bp, 29 predicted proteins | sample Shrwel_input2_FT_FD_87183 | JGI IMG/M metagenome (GOLD analysis project Ga0114982, IMG submission 87183) | Subsurface microbial communities from deep shales in Ohio, USA - Utica-3 well 1 S input2 FT | ecosystem: Environmental > Aquatic > Deep subsurface > Shale gas/oil reservoir > Produced... | reverse complement strand
GTCAGTGACGCGCCGCCTAGTGCTGCCAAGGTCTTGGCCCAGCGCAAGCCGTCGGAACGCAGGAAGCTGCATTTGCGCTGTAGCGTGTCCATTGCGCCCGCGTGTTGTGACGCAGCGGCGCGCGCTCTATTGTGGGCAGCCGCCAGCCGATCAATCGTCGCACTCGCCCGCGCGGCAGCCGCCCGCATAGCTGACGCCGCTGCGCTTGCTCGACTCTGTGATGCTGCCGCACGCGCGGCTGCTGCGGCGGTGCGTGCTTGCGCGGCCGCAATCTGCTGCGCCGCCAGTTGTGCTGCCTTCGCCTCAGCATCGGCGGTTTGGCGTCGGCGGTTGGCGTTGATGTCGGCCGTGCCAGTACGCCGGTTGTCCGCCGCGATTGCATCGGCGGCGCGCTTATCAGCCAGTGATTTTGCCGCTGCGGTGTTGGCCGCGTCGCGGGTGAGTACGTTGCTGGCTGTTGTGGCCGTGTGCTGCCCGAGGATGTTGTTCACAGCCAAAGCATTCGCAGCCGCAGACTGCTTAACCCGCGCTTCAGCTTGTGCTGTCTGTGCTTGGGCAGTTTTGACGTTGCTGGCTGTACGTTTGTTGGTGAGGTCAACTTGTGCCGCGTCGGCAGAAATCTGGCGCTTGCGTGCGTCGGCTTCGTCGCCTTTCAGCTTAGCCATACGTTGTTGCGCTTTGATGTACTCGTCCTGTGCGATAAAACGTCGCTGTGCGGCAAGACGAACCTGATCGTTTTCAGCCTTAGCATCGGCCAAAACACGCGCGCGGCGTTTGTTCGCGATCTCCTCAGCAGCGAGCGCTTTCTTCTTAAGCATTTCAAGCCGCACCATCTCGGTGCGATATTCTTCACGTAGCTGTTTGGTGCGCGCCGTGGCGGCGGCGGCCTGCGCGACTTCTGCGCCAGCCATAGCCCGCGAAGCCGCTGCGGCTTCTTTGCTGATGCCTTTTAGCGCGCCGGAATTCATACCACGGATCAGGCTGTTAATACGCTCGATGTCACCATAGGCACGTCGAGCGGCCGCAGCAATGCGCTCGAAGCTCGACGCTACGTTCGGGTCTACCTTGTCTTTTACTTCGATGTTAATAGCCACGTTTGCTCAGCTCCTGTGCCAAAACAACGTCTGCTTGCGCTGCTGCGTTCGCGACTGTACGCGCCACAAAGCCCTTTGCTTGTTGGGGTGAAACGCCTTTGTACTCAAGCAAGTCGATGTGTCCCGCGTAGTTTACCAGAAAAAGTGATGTGCCCACAGGTATCTTGCGCATAGCCGACTTGCCCTTGGCGTAGGCGACTTTGGCCGAAGCGTTCCGTGTGGAGCCGCCTTTACCTTCGACGTGCGGCGGTAATTCTGAACCAGCCGGTGCTGGCGAGACTACCCAGTTTGACAGGGCTTGCGAAGTATCGACGGGGGTGATCAAGGTCAGGTCGCTGAGTAGCACACCTGCTAGGCTGTTGCGCGCGTCACGAGTAACGCGCGCTATTTCAGCCGGAGCCTGCCGACAAGCTCGGGCTAATTCAAGGAGGGTTGTTGCTTGCTTTATCCGGTTCGCCACGCTGCGCCCTCACCCATTCGAGGTAAACTGTATCGAGCGCCTGAACGGCTTCGTGGAGAAAGTCCGTTTGATACTCGTCATAATGGCAGAGGATAGCATACTGCCTGACGGCGAGCCACGAAATCGGCAGTATCGTCTCGAATCCAGCGGCGCGTGTTGTGCCAAGGTCGAAGAAAGCATCAAAGTACAATTCAAGTCCGCAGCGGAGGTACGGCTTATTGCGGTAAAACTCCGGTTCGCCCCTACCCGCCCGAAGGCATTGCTCAAGTACCTGCTGTTCAAAATCCGGCGTGTACTTGAGCGAATAGGTAAGGACTTCCGTTAGTTTTTTACATCACCTTCGGCGTCCGCGTCATCATCGCAACCGACGTAGTTATTGTCGTCAGTGGCAAAGGTCACACACGCGTCCAAGAATTCAGGTAGCAGCTCGACGATCTGGCGCACGTTCTCGGTACTGAACGGCAGTGGGCCGTCCTCGTCGTTGAGGATGACGTTCTCCCAATCTTTAAAGCAAGCCACGACCACAGCTTCCTGCACCGCTTTGGTCAACATGTCGTTGGTCTGGGCGGAGCGCCGTGACAGTGCAGCGCGCTTGGTGCGGGTGGCGTTTTCGATCTCACGCTTAAATTGTGGGTTCGAGTTATGGCCGCGCGCCAGTTTGACTTTAATTGGTAGGCCGTTTGACTCGTCGATACCGACTTCAAACCACACGCCGTCGCGGATTGCGTCTTCTTTGCGGGCAAAACTTTTGGTAATAGCCATGATTTCTCTCCAGTCTGCATTAAAAAACCGCCTAGCACGGGCTGTGAGCTAGGCGGCGTCCTTAGCACCTACTTTTTATCAGCAATCGCAATTTGCGGTTGCTGGCATGGCTACGTCCGGTAGCCAATCAAAGAAGGTGAAGCCAACAGTGTAGCCAAAGCGGTTGGCCCACGCAAGACCCTCGACCGGAATTTTCACCGAGGTGTCTTTTTCGACGTTGATACGTCCGTTGCTCGCAGTGAATTCCGGCACGTCTACGACGACACCTTGGTTCTGCTTCGCTAGGATAATATCCGCACCGAGCACTTCGTTGTTCCGTACAGCGCAAACCGCTTCCAAGTCCATCAAGTACGCGGTCACGCTCAGATCGACGTTGAATTGACCGGCGGTCATGTCGAACGCACCGAGAACACCGATAGCGTCGTCGGCAGTGATGTTGTTAGCGATAGTGAATTCCATCGACTGCACGAAGGCGAACAGCGCCGCAGGGTTCAGCTCGCCAGTACGGATCGCCAGCCGCTGACGGAAGGTGTCTACCGACAGATTGTACGAAGTTTCACCAGTGACCGGCTTGAACACTTCGTTGGTCACGGCAGAGCGCACGCAACTATTCAGCGCCATGTAACCGACGTCGATAGTGGCTTTTTCCTTCGAGGCCAGCGCCAAGCTCAGCTCGTTAGCGACAGCGCCGCGTACGCGCTCAGCACGACTCAGGGTAGAGTCGAACGTGCGGTCAAAGGTGAAGCTCAAGCGGTGCTGCTGTTCGCCGTCTTTCGGGTTACGAATGAACGTGCCGAAGTACACGTCGAGCTTAATGCCCACAGTGCCAATCGTCCCGCCTGCTGCCACAAGCGCGCTAGTCGTGGTGTCAAGGCTCAACGTGTAGGTCGTACCGTCGTTGCCGATGGCCGCGATACGTGCGTAGAACGGTGGCGCTTCGGCAATACGGCTGTTGGCAGCGTCGCCACCAATGAACAACCATTCGCCTACGTGTAGCTGGTCAACTACGCTGGTGTGCGTGGCGTTCACAGCAAACTGCATCTGCACGAATTCGTCGCCAGACACGTCGAAGGTAACCGCGCCAAAGTCGAAGCGGTGGCCGACGGCGGTCATTACAATGTCTTCATCGGTAGTATCAACGGCTAAATTGCCTGTGCCGTAAGCGCGCTGGAAGGTCAGCAAATCCACGTTCTTGGCCGTAACCACCAATGCGGTGTTGTTTGTGGTGTACCGGCTGCCGCGTAGGGCGACAATGCTACCGACAACCAAAGGCGCGCCAACAGCACCAACTGTAGGTACAGCAACTTCGTCTGCGGCTGTTACGGTAACTGCAATCGTTGGGTCACCAGTCACTGCGCCAAACAGCGGGGCAGTCGTAAACTTAGCGTAAGGCAGGTTGAACAGTGCAGCGGCGATATGATGCTGCGATTGCCGCTGCAAGAAATCCGCACTAAAGCCCGCAGTCGCCTCAAGATCGTTCACAGTCGCGCGCTTACGCTGACGGCTGGAAGTGATCGGCTCGCGGGCCATTGTTGAAATACTGGAGCCAAAGTCCGAGTAGCCGTTAGGCTCCTGCTGGATGAACACTGGCGCTGCTGGTAGCACGCCGAGTGAGACTTCGGGCGACAGGAAAAGCCCTGTCTGGCTTGATTCGATTTTTGGCATGCTAAAGCACTCGCTCATCGTAGTGGAAGTCAACCTCAAGCAGAAAACCGTAGCCCATGTCTCGCGGTTTTTCTTGCCACTCGGCGCTATCGACAGTTATTGTACCAGTACCAATGCGTTGATGGTACTGGTTACGCAGGCAGTCCATGAAACAAGCCGCAGCCTCCCTGTCAATTGTACTCGGTGCGACCACAATTTCGACAAGCAGCATACGGTTCCTGCGCCAAACACCAGCGGCGAAGACAGCTTTTTCGCTATCGATGTTATAGACGCCCGCCTCAATGTGGGCAGTGGCCTCGGTAAGCCCCTCGGTACTGGTCACCCCATTGACATAAATTGGCAGGGCCGGTAGGTGCTGAGCTGCTAAACTAAACAGCGTACCATACACCTCGTCCTCGGCTGTCTTGCGGTCTAGGTACATTTCGCTATCACCGTAACGCGACGGAGTACAGTATCGCGCCGTTTCCATCAGGATTCAAGGTGCGCGTAGCAGCTACCAGATAAGAAGCGCCTGCCCACAGGAATTGATCGTTGATGCGTGGCTCGACCGGCTGGTCTAGCACGAAGATGGCAGCCTTGCGTAGCAGCGTAATATCTGCGATCTCGGCGAAGCTGTCCATCTGCGGCTGAAACGCCACAGCGGTTCCGGTGAACTGCACAGGAGCTGCGGCAGCGGGTCGCCAAGGCTTGTCGCTGTCTACGTTGTCCTGCTGCACGAGCGTGCACGGGCTACCGTAGCGTGCAAGCAGCTTGCGCGCCGTAGCTTCAGCTCGTGTGTAGACGCGGGCGCGTGTCATGCGCGCACCACATTGATATACATGTCGCCGAAGCCGTCGATCAGGCCAGCATCTTGGAGTATTTTTTGACTGGGCCGGTGAACTGCCATCGGGGTGGAACCGTAGTCGTCTTGCTTGACACTGTAGTAGGTTTCGATTGCGCCCTGACTCACGCGTTCGCGTGTTACAGCGCTACGATCACCGCCAAACTCGACGTTGATGCCGAGCTGGAAGTCGTAGGCCACCATCAGGGTCGCCCGCCGAACAGGAGCGGGAATAACGCCGTCATAGGCGGTAATGCCGGTGTCTGTGCGCGGGAACGAAGCCTCGTCGGTGACTGGATTGCCCACAAACTTGTAGGCAACGTCGATATAGGTGGAAGCCCGCGCAACCAACGCCGACGCTTCGTCGAGACTGATTACGCTTCCGCGCTCAGCCGCATAGGTGACAAGCTCTGCGTTGGTTGCGTACATGGCTTAGGACTCCCATTTTTCGGGGTTGTCGCCTTCTGGCTTAACTTCTTCCAGCGGGGCGAGTGGCTCCAGCGGGGCGAAAGTCGTAGTCGCCAATTCGTCCACTTCGGCTACACCACCAATGCTGGCAATTAGCTGGCTCATGTCGCTGACGGCGTTGTCGCTTAGCTGTGGCTCATCTTCGGATGTCGCGGGTTCCGCTGGTTCCTGTACCGGCGCGGGCTTGCTCGCATCGACAGGTGGGAGGTCGCCGCTGGCTTTAACCTTGCGCTGTTTTTTCTGAACAGGCTTTCCGGCCTGAGCGATACCCGCAAGTACCTCGGCAACGGACGGGGCCACAACAGGTTCGGGTGCTTCGAGGTACTCAGCAGGCGAGCGGCTGCCACGGTAAGCAGCAGGGATTGGATCACCAATAACCGCAGCGTGCGGTTCAACATTGCGCGCATAGTCGCTGCTCCGGCCAAAGACACGAAACTCGGGGTACTGTTCTTGAGCTGCTTGCAGCTCCTCACGCGTTGGGCCAGTCCGTGCTGCAAACACAAGCAGGATAGGTAAAACGGTGCGTAAAGATTTTGCCATGATTTTCTCTCCAGTCAATGTAAAAACCGCAGCCGTAGCTGCGGTTCCATGTCAGCCTTACGGCAACGCTACGAGGCGGGTGTCGAGCTGCACCCCGAACGTGTCCTTGTCGCTGGTCACGTTCTGATCCCAGTTTGCGCTCACTGCTAGTGCGGCCGGTGTAATACCGACTTTCTTGTCAATGGACGCAACGTCGTAGGCGAAGCCCTTGACTGCGTAGTTTTCAGACCACTGCGCTTGGTAGGTGTCTTTAATGTTTTCTTGACCGTTGCTGCGATCAACGTGGTCTTGCCAGTCGCTGTTCTGCTCAACAATGGCAGCAGCTTGGGTCAAACCAAGTGTGTGGAACAGCACTGGATCTGGGCCAGTACCCGCACCGCTGCGTAGACCAGCTACGTCGGTGAAAATAATTGGGCGGCCTTCAGCATCGCTCATCACGTTCACGCCACCAAACTGGAACAGGCGCTCGGTGTTAGCCAAGTTGCCTTCGATCAGTTGGGTCTTGGCACGCGAGTGCATCAACCAGCAGTTGATCCGCTGTGCTTTGTCGCCGAACAAGTCAGCAGCCAGCAGCAAGTTGGTGTAGCTCATGATACCGTCTTTGCCGGTAGCGGCTGACTGGTCACGAACCAGATTCGGGTTAGTACCAGCGCAGGCTTTCAGCATTGCGATAGCGTTTTCGAGACGAGCCTCAAAAATCTTCTCGGCCAACTGAATACCAAACACACTGGCAGCTTCAGCCTGATCACGGGCGATCCAGTCGTACCAAGCCTGCGTGAAGACCAAGGTATCAGTGCGCAAGGCGACTTTTACTTTGTTCGCCAACGCATGCTCAAGACTAAACTCGGTAGTCGCGGCTGTGCCTGATGGGTTACGGCTCTTGATCAAGTCGCCGGTAAGTAGCGCGTAAAACGCTTCTTCACTAAACGCTGATTGCAGGTCGCCGCCAGTCAGGATGATTGCACCGTTACTTGCGCCGTTAAAGAGGCGCACAGTGTCTTGGATGACTTCCGTCATCGCAGTGTACGCCTGAAGCGTAAACTGCTCTAAATTGTTACCGATAGGCATGGTTAATCCTCTTTACCTACGTCTTGAATTTTCGCCTTAAGATCTGAAATGAGCTTACTGCGATCCTGTGGCGCGTAACTACGCGTCGGTGCGTCGGTGGCTTTTGGAACCTCCGTACCAGCAGGCGTATCCATAGCGCCGCGACTCGGCTTCTTGGCGATAATACCAGCTAAGTCTGGGCGGCTCAAGTATTCGTTGCTGAGCGCGTCGAGGGTAGTCTCGCCGCCTTTCGCGTCGAGAATCTTGGTTTTAACTTCGCCGGTAGCTTCGTCGTATTCAACCTGTACCCGTGTCTCGACATCGCGAGCTACAAGGGCCGGTGCGGTGAAGTTGGAAGCAACAGTGCCCACAAGGGCAGCGCGCTCTTTTTGCAGCAGCAGGGCGACAGCACGGGCTTGGCTTTCTTTAGCCGCAGTAGTGGCGGCTTCGATTGCCGCAGCGCTACCGGCTGTCTGCTCAGCAAGGGCTTTGTTTGCCTTGTCAAGATCAAGCTGTAGCTGAGCTTTTTCTGCCTGTGCTGTTTGTGCCAGCGTACGGAAGTTGTCCGTGTCTGGGTCGGAGCCTTCGAGCTTCAGCACATACTCGCCGCCTTTCAGCAGGTACAGACCTTGGAGGGTCACATCGAGTGCGGCAAACTGTTCAGCGGTAAGTTTACGTTTTAGCATTTGGATCACCTTCAGGTTTTGGTTGTTTCGGACTGCCGTCAGGATTGTAGCTGCTCTGCTCCATTAGGGCAACACGCTTTGCCTCCTGTGCGTCCTCGATTTCCTTCTTGACCGCATCGTCGTCCATCGTGACGTGCGGATTGCCCTGACGTAAGCTGTCGCGCAGCTCAGTCCAGCTAATAGCGCCCTTGAGGTATTCTTCAACGACAGTGCGACGTGCTTCGACGCTGGATGCGCCACCCGAGTAGTCGGCGTTGAATTTAAAGCTCACGGAATCTTCCGGCGCGCCCACAAACATGGCGGAGAACCGCAGGGCGTAATTGAGTCCTTCCTCAGTATTGTGGGCAGCAAGGCTTAGCGTCGAGTGGTTGGCAGCAGCTTCGATACCGACCTCAGCAGCGGTACGGCGGATCTGCCGTTCCTCAATGAGCTGTGCCCCGACCGCTCGGGCCATCGCCTCCTTCTGCTTGATCGCTTCAGCGGCAACGCCATTGGGAACGATCTGTAGAAACTTGGCGTCGGCGTCTTTAGGTAGCGGGATACCGCCGTACGTCCCAAAGCGCACTGTGCCCTTAAGCACGTTGTTGTACCAGTCCTCGGTCAAGCCGGTGAACACGGGTGTGGCCTGTCCGGCGACGTGCACCATTTCTTCGTAGTCGGCGCTGTTGCGGTAGTGTGCAATCTCGATTTCGGCCAGCTCAGCCATAGGCGGGGTTTCGACATCAACATCGTTGACTTCAGCCCCGAGCACGATGGCGGGCAGACGGTCAACCTTAGCTCCGTTGACTAGAACCGGAAGCCATTCACCCCACATGTTTTCTAACGTGCGAACGCGCACATGCGCCACGTCGTTAATCATCGCCATGTGCACCAGCCGTGTGTGTTGTTCCACCACGGTCATATCTGCACTGAGCCGGTCGTACGCCTGACGATACATGATCATGCGCAAAGGAGTAGCGGCAGTCACTTTCTTACCGTCGAAGCCTGCCCACGTAATAATATCCTCGGCAGCCACAATCTCGACAAACGGCCGCTCCATCGTAGCACTGAAGTCAGCCACAAGTGCACAGCGCCCCATCGAGGTAAGCTCGCCGACAACTAGGGTAGCCAAACTGTACAAGCTGAGCCTCGAATGCTCATCTGGCGCTTGTATAGCTCAAGCTGTTCCGGCAGCTTGACGAGCGGCGGGCGCTGGTTTACCTGTCCGATCAAACCACTGCGGGTTCGACGGCACATCGGCACATGGACAGCGCGTTTATTATATGACACGTACCGGCGCTCGGCAGCTTGCCGAATCTTCGGGTCAGACGACTTCAGGTACTCAGGCGTAGGATGCGGCAGGTACACAAGGCCCTGTTCTTTAACACGTTTTAGCAGGCAGTCGCGAACCGCTCGCCAGACCTTATTCATCCGGCGGTGCTCGGGGTGTTCGTATTCCACGCCCAGCCGTGCCGCAACCGGCAGTAGTATGTTCACACTCAAGCTCCAAAATCTATGGCGAGATCCATCGTGTACCGTGCAATGTCGGCAAGTACAGCGTACCGGAACACATCGTAAAGGTGATCCTCAGCATCGCTGTCTACGTCGTCCATGTCGTCGGCATCCAAAGGAAGCACCGGAATTGTCTCGATAGAGTAGCGGCAACGTCGCATGATGTAAAGCGCAGGCCCTTCGCATTTCTTGGCGTTGGTCATCCGGTCGCGTACGAGTGCCAGCCCGTTGACGCGGGAACCCTTGGACTTGTCCGCGCGAACCCAGTGCACGCCGCACTCCTCCATGAGCTTGGCGATAGTCTTCGTCTCATGCGAGATAATGCTGTAAATCTGACCGTCGGCTGGCCCAGCGTTCGGGATGTCGCCTTCAATATAGGCTGCCGTACGAAAGTGCGTCTCCCGATTGCGAATGCCGAAAGCGATGGCACTTGGCGTCAGGCCAACGCCCTTCCTGTCATCGTTGATACCGTACCACTCGTCGAAGGCAATGAGCGAGTTTCGCGGGGGTGCGAAAATACTGCCGTCGGGCAGTATGACTTCGGTTCCGTCCGTGACGGCGAACCAGACGACGGCGAAAGGTGCTGACGATCCCCAGTCGAACGCGCGGAACGTGCGCCACTCTGACGGGATGCAGAAGTTACTGATGATATTGTAGTCGCTGTCCCACTCGTCGTCGAACGCCCCGCCTGACGCCACGTCCCACGATCCAAGCAACCACGCCTTGCGCATGTTGCGGTTCTTGATCTTGGTGAGCTGTGCAATGTACGCAGGTGTGAGGAACGTGTTTTCGTAGTACGCACCAAAAATGGCAACTTGGGTCAGCGTGAAATCCTCAAGCTGGCCGGAACGCGGGTTAAGAATGCGTTGCGTGTGCGTGACCACTTTGCCGTACGGCGCTGGATTGATGAACCGCTCTTTAACCCAGCGGTGACCTGCGCCCCACGGGTTCGTGGTGCTGAACACGACTGTCGGGATCTCAGGGATGTCGCTGCCCACAGGTGGCCGGAACGACGAACGATTACACGAGGTCATCAAATCGTACAAGTCGCCACTCGGGTACTTGGTCAGCTCGTTCCAACCGATGAAGGGAAACTCCTGCCCGTGGTACGACCAGTAGTCTTTTTCCTTCTTGGCGACGCGGATCAACAGCTCCTCGCCGGTCGGCCAGACCCACTTGTAGTCGGCCTTGTTCTCAAGGAATTTGGCTTCAGGGCATAGCTGCTTAAACCAGCGCTTTGTCCGGTCTACAATATCGTCTAAGTTCTTGTATTCTCGGTCAAAAATAATACCACGCCAGTAGCGACCGTAGCCGCGACCGACGTGTTTCATGAACGACATGAGCTGCACGTCGGTCTTGCCGCAACCGCGCGTACCGCAGTAAAGCGTGTGGTGGGCGCGACTGTCCAGCGCAAACTGTTGTGAGCTTCCGGCGATTGGTTGCCAAATGATCTTGGGCGTAAAATCAGGTGTTTTGCTCAGACTGCTCATAGATCCGTTTGCCCTCCGCTTGCACGGTAGTCTGCTGCTTCAGCATTTGGTCTTCCCAGTCGGCCGCTGTAGGTGCTTGCATAACGACCATCACGTTTGTGGTGTTGGTACTACCACCAGCGTTCAAACGCGCCATTCGGGCAAGCTCCATCTCGGCTGTCCAGCCCCGCGCTTCGGCATAGGTTTTGTACAGGGCAATCTTGGTGCTGCCCTGTGCTGTGCCGATGTCCTGCCACAATCGATGGCAAAACTCGCGCCGCGTGGGCATGAAGAAGTCCTCACCGTGCACGTCAACCAGTCGTTCGACCTCAGCCAACACAAACGGATCGGTCGGCCACGCGGTAGTGGCGTACAGCACCGACCCGATGTCGTCGCCGAAAAGCGAGCGGGCATTCATGTGCGCCTGCGACGGATTGCGTAGCTGCAACTCGGCGTAGGCGGTCTTGAGCTGGTTAAGCGTGCCGGTGTCGCTGGCACGCTGGAGCGTGAAGGGTAAGGACTCGGTTAGCATGGGACTACGCCTCGTTTGTGCTGTATGCACCGGCTGACGCGAATACCGGCAGCTTGCCCCAACCACGGGCGAACGGATTGGCTTGCGGCCAGTCGCTCGGCCAGCGGTAGTCGAGCACGCGCTTAGGATCGAATTTGGCGATGCTCACGGCATCACCCTGATTGCCGCCGTTGAGTAGCAAACCGCCGTCCTTGGTTTTACCGACCACGATGCCCACATGTCCTGACCAGTTGCTTGGCGGACGTGACAGCACAGCAATAGCGCCTACCTGTACCTCGCACTTGCGGCCGTACTTCTGGTAGGAGCGGGCAGCGGCTGACCGACTGTTTGGCAGGCCGCACTGGTCGAGACAGTAACCGACGTAGCCCGCGCACCACGGCGTTTCGTCGTCTCGAATCTTCGCCCCGATAGCGTCCCACATGCGTAAAATCAATGGGTTGTGCTTAGGGCCTTTGATCTCGCGTTGGCCGATCAACGACTCGGCGACGTAGAACCAAGGCGGCGGCAGCTCGATACCGGCTGACTCCAGTAGCTTACGCGCGTAGACGTAAACCAGTCGGTCGTCCATGTGCAGGTAGGTCGGTGCAGCTAGCGTTTTCTCGCGGGCGATGTAGCGGTTCCAGCTCGCAACGCTGAGCGGCCCCCACTCGCCGGTTCCTTTGAGGACTGGCGCGTGAGGTGTAGCGTGCTTCGCATGGTAGGCGTTTAACGCCAGTTGAATCTGTTTTTTCGGGTAAAGCATACCTGTCTCCAGTCAGTTATGGCCGCGTATAGCGGATAGTAGCGCAGGCGGGGGTGGCGCGTCAAAGATCGCCGCCTGTTCGGCGCTGGTGACTGTCGGCGACGCACGACACAAAACTGTACCGGCGTCGTCGAGCGACGACGTGCGTACCTGAATAAGCTCGCCCTCCCGTAGCTGCATAGCGACAGGATCGCTTACGTTAATTCGGGTGACTTCGCCGGACAAAATCTTGGCTAAAAGCTCGCGGTGTTTTTTCATTAGAGCTGCATCCAAAGGAATAAAGCAAGCAGCAGTTGCGCGATAATAAACGAACCAAGCGCTTGCCTACGGGTTAAGGTCACGCAGCCAGCCGCAACAACGACTGACAGCGACAGGGCGTTAAACACAAAGAGCACGTACGCGGAGATAGCCCACACGGCGAATAAATTAGCGTCCATCAGCTAACCCTCCACTGGGACTGGTTAAGTGCACCGGCCGCGTCGTAGTACAAGCGCCAGCGGTGTACGCCCTTGCGCCCAGATGCCAAAACCTTGCGGACGAAGTAACCGTAAATGTACGCGCGGTCGCGGCCAATAGTAACGTCAATCGATTCAATGACATAACTCTGATCGCCGAGCGTCACAATCTGGTCAGGCTGGAATTCAGCACTGGCCCGAAGCGTGGCGCTCATCTGACATTCGAGGTCGTGCATGGCAGCCTTGAGCGCGCGCTGCTGCTCGACCAGCTTTAGCCAAGCGTTGTGCTCGTGCTCCACCAAGGCGGTGCGGTCGAGGCCGTTAAGACCCCTCAAAGGTACATCGGCCATTGTAGCTCTCCTGTTCGTGTGTAACAAATACTGTGTCGCGCGATTGACCATGTGCCTTTTTTAGTCTTGCGGCGCACAACAAGCCGATCAACGACGAATTGATCCGAATACCACGGGATGACCACCTCGACGCCGACAACAATAAAAACCTTGCCGTCGTGTTCGAGTATGTCGTCAACTTTTACCGAGTGATTTTCACGGGCCAAGCGAATAATGTTCGTCAAGCTGTCAGACAGCGCACGTACAATATCATCAGACTGTGCCATTAGCTGCTTGTGGGCAGCTAACAATTCAGCAGGCACATTGACATCAAGGCCGCTGTGCGGGGGTGATTTTTCACGTTTCACTTGCAGCACCTTCTAAATAAGCTAAAACAGTGTCGGCGTCGTGTGCATTGATCTCAACGCAGCGGCTCGGTTGGCCCATGCTACCAATAGTAGCAAAGCAGGTATCACAGCGGTACGTGTAGCCCGATTCGTTGTCCCACACGGGCGTGCCACCGCACGCCTGCGTAGGTAACCTTGCCGGAACCTTCGTACCATCGAAGGCGTACGGCATGGCTATTTTTGCTCCAGCAGGATCACGTTATCGCCCGCAGGGCAGACAAACTTAGCCTCGTGCGTGTGCGTCCACAGTTTGTCCAAGTAGCCAAGGTAGACCAGCTCGGGCATACCACCGCAGGCGTCGGCGACTTCTTGGCTCACGTCACTGACGTAGCAGGGCAGGAACGCTTTTTCACGGCCATTACGTCCGCGTATTGCCTGTTCTTCCCGCGACAACAGTACGCTAACCCGCACCGTGTTAGTGTACGGCGGCGCAAAATTCACACATGGGTGCATCAGACTCAGGCGCTTTCGCCATTCGGCCGTCGCTGGATACACCACTTGGCACGGCGTCTTAACACCGGAACCGTCACGGCAAACTTCCACATTCGGCGCGACGCGGAAAACCACGTCGTTTACTTCGGACAATTCACGCAGCGTGCCGCCACCGTACGGGTAGTACACCATGTCACCAGCTTTGAATTCAAACTTAGCGCGCGGCGGCACGGTCAATGCTTCGTTGAGCTTAGCCGTCGCTTCCTGTTGCCGCTCTGTTGCCAGCGTGTCGCCGTTTGGCAGGTTGACAACCACGTTCACGGTATCGGGGCCGGTCGTCGTGGTCAGCTCGTTCCACACGCCAAGCAGCTTGGTCATGCGCTCGGTAGAATTCTGCATGGCGAGTAAAAAGCTGTCGAACGCTGGTTTGTCCGGCCACGGAAACTGGCGCGTTACTTCGGTGGCTGGATTGTCGATGTACTTCGGTGCGTCCAAGCGATAGCCCATGACTTTCGTGAAGAACGTGTGCACCGCCCAAGTCGCAGGCCATACTTCAGGGATGCGCTCTTTAGCCAGCGGACGTGTGCCGCCGTAGGTGACGTAGCCCGACGCGAAAAAGCCCATACGCCCTTCGCCGACGCGTTGAATGCACAGCCGATCACCGTACGGCTCAACAGTGAAAATTTGAGGTGACACATTCGGGATGTATACGCGGTCGCCCGCTTTGATATTAAGACCCATGATTCTCTCCAGTGATACCCAACGTGGGTACAGGACGAACTATATTTCGCCTGTGTGCTTTCGTACAGTAATTGTTTGTAAAGTCGTGTAACCGTTTGACAGTAACCCAGCCCCGTCTTATGCTTCGATCTCACATTCGTATAGGGCTGACTATGAAAAGTGCACCACACCTGCCGCCATTCGCCGAGGTCGTCCGCCTCGCTGAGCTGGTCGCGCTTGACCTCCCAACCATTGAGCTTGCGCGGATGTACAAGCACCGCGAGTTTACCGATCACGTCATCGATATTCTCTGGCCGAAGATAACCGCGCGTGGTCGTGCCTATTACAAGGGCCTGTCCACGTACGAAGGTCGCTTGTGCCAGCCGCATAACAACACCACGCGTTTTGTGATCAGTCATGCGTGCACTGAGTGCAACCGTGAAAAACTGGCTGAGTACCGGCAGTCCCACCCCGAGAAGGCTAAAGTAGCCCATGCGCTGTGGCATCAGGCCAACCGCGATTATGTCAATGCGTACAAGCGAGCACGTCGGGCACTTAAACGGGAGCAAGCGGCTTGATGCCCACACTTGGTTGGCTCGCTGTGTTCGTCGCCCTGACAGGTTGCACATCACACGGGCCAGTCACTGTTACAGTCAACGTACAATTATGCACGACGCCATGCTTGACCCAGAACCGACCCTAGTGTTTCATGATTAGCACAACAACGAAGAAAAAGAACCTTTTAGTTTTTTGGATATGATTTTTCGGTTAGGCCCCCCAGCCCTGCACCCCTGCCCCCCCACTATGCACCCCTAGCCGATCCGGTCGGACGGGTAAGTATTGCATCCAATCAATGTCGTATAATGTACATTATGTTAAATGGTCAAAACGACAGCGCGCTAAAACGCTCAATTGATAATGAGTACCATTCGGTTTTTGTGCCAGCACACTAGAACATAGGCGAAAAAATACCGGCTATGTTAGCCGGTATCGTGGTCGGTATGGTGAAGCGTTATGCTTTACGGCGCTTAAGCAGCAAAGCGCGCGCCGTGTCTTCACACGTTACAGAGATATATGACCATTTAACGCCGTAGCCGGTATCAACGACAAACGGCGTGTTGTTCGCTAAATCTTCGATAGCTGCGTTATCTAGCGCGCTCGACTCAAACCACACGCTGTATATTGGAATGTTACGCCGTGGGCATGTGATAACACGCAGGCGCGTAGCGTCTGCTAGTGGCGCGATAAGGCCTAGGCGTACTGCTTCACAGAATAGGCGGTATCCGTGGTTAGAATCGCTGCTGTAACTGTTTGCGGTATCATGTAGCAATTGAGCCACGACATGCGCCGTGTGGCATGAATGAGAATTCCACACGGTCACATTGGCCGCGTCTTTTACGCGCCATAGGTCACCAACACCAACGACACGTACAGGAAAGAAAGCACCAACTGAATGACCTTGTAGGCCAGTAAAAGCGGCTGAATGTGCCATAAATCACCTCATTAAAAAGAATGGAAAAAGCGCGCTATATAGCGCGCTGTACAGCGTGTTACCAATAGCACAATTCGTCAAAATAGGTAACGAAGTATTCTGGTGCAAAACAGCCCCATGCTTCACTATACGCGCCTAATAACACGCCACTGTCGACACGTAAAACACTACCGCAAGGACGTCCACTAAACGGCGCTGTGATAGCGTCCACGATACAGCACGCAATGCAATCTTGTGACAATGTGGGCGCTATTACGTGCTGTACAGCGTCCAAAAAGCCATTGTATGCGCTTGGCTCACAGTGGCAATACACAACAAACGTACTTTCGTCATCCTCACCACGATCAACTAAGCCAATACAGGCTAAGCGCGCGCCACAAGGTAGCGCGCTTTTGAGCGTGCCAACGATTGCCGGTAGTGTCGGGATCACATGGCCGTCTAACTGATTGCCGTCTAAATCTTGATAATTGGCGCTCGCAAAATTGCCGATATTGAGAATGATACGCATAGAAGCCTCACAGAGAAAGTGTAGTAAAACAGATGACAAGCGCCCACAGAATGAGCGCTAAATGAACACGTACAATCACGATTGATGTACTACGGCATACGATACAAAGCGGCCGGTTTTGGCGCATTTTGCTAGCTGACCATGTAGGATAAAAATGCGGCCTGTCGAGCGATTGAGCACGCGTCTAATGATGCAATTTTCGCTATCACGCGCCACTGACACAACAGCCAAAACAGCGCGCATTTTGCACACTTTGTCATTGATACTTTCCACAGTAACGCTAAATTGAGCACTCATGTCGTTTCGTCCTACGCTATCCAGTAGCGCCGTTCGCTGCTGGTGACGCCATTGTGCTGCAATGGTAACGCGATGTCAACACAATATACGCATTTATTTAGCACGCGCCACAAGCCGACCACAGCACCACAGCGCGCCACGGTGCACCCTGATCCACCGGCCATAGGATGAAACGGGTGCACGCGCGCATGTTGGCACGCCTACGCGCAGGTGCGCGCGCCCGTAGCAATCGTCGTGCCAACTATGCTGGCACTTACAATCGGGATACACTGTAACCGGCAATCTCGAACGCGCCACGAAATCTATCGAAATTTTTCTATCTATTAAGAGCTAAGTTACCCCTTAGTTACCCCAAAATTACCCCTTTAATGGTCAAGTTACCCCTAAATTTTTCTGGCGGGGCGCTTTAATGCCCAAGTTACCCCCGCCAAAACTGCACAGAATCGCGTATACGCCGTTCTGGTCTTTTTCCGGTACGATCACACCAGACTAGGTGGACAAACCGAGCTAACAAGCCAAATCACGCCAAACGGGCGGCTATGCAACGATTCTAGTCCGTGGTGCGTCAGATACGCCCGTGTAACGGTGATTGCAGCCTGCCAATCTTCGACTACAGCGCATAGATTGCCCACATGTAGCAGCCGCTCAATTTTCGCGATCTGGTCAGCGGATAGTTTGCCGACGTTCGGTTTTTTGAATTCGATGTATAGCGCACCATACCCACAGGACGGGATCGGAACGCATACGTCAGGCGTGCCCGCTTTGACGCCCTCGGCCTTGAGTTTAGCCGCCGTGCTGGCCGAGCGCTGGCCGCCGTTTGGTATCGCATAAATCAGGTCTAGGCGTGCCGGTTCGATGTCGGGTAACTCGCTACGCAACGCCGCGAAATATGCCCTTTGGTGCGCGTGTTCAGTGCCAGCGCTTGCTAATTGTGCCGGTGTAAGAGCTGAAGCCATAGTGTTCGCCTTTTACGTGGTTATAACAAACAGTCGAAGCGCTGGCCGAGCGTTACTCGTGGCCGGTGCGCGGTGTTTTGGCAGTGTACAAAAAGCACGCGGGGGTATATGTCACTTTGTGTAACAGAGCACACTATAACAGGGCAGGTAAGATTGCGCCGGTTGTGCATCTTTGCCGAGCGTCAAAAGTAAAACCCAAAGTAATGCTCACTTTTAGTCTCTAAGTAGATGATATTACTTATATTAGTTATATATATTATTTATTATATTATTTATCTTATTTTTTCCTTTTTTTGGTAAATGATTCTCATTAAGTTTTAAGTGAGTCCAATCCCCTTTTTTCAAAAAAAATCTATAATTTCTATAATTTCACTTTCGAGTCAACTTCGTGATAATTATCAGTCACTTGCAACAAAAAGGATGCCTTTAATTCGCCATAACTTTCTATAACGTCGAACATACCCTTAGTTTTCAGTCACTTACCACAAAAATAACTGCAACCCGAGCAATTTCGTATTTGTATGCCAAATGTATTTCAAAGTTATCCACAAAAAATACCGATATTTTTACTACGTGATACAATTTAGTTACATACTTAAATGCGCGGCTATTGCATCATGAATCCATCGAGTCAACGCCCAATTGTGGGCACAAGGGGAAGCATCATGGAACAATTAGCATTGAGCCTAGAACAGCGTCAGACGCTGGACGGCGTGATTGGGGTGGCCGCGTTATGTTTAGACGTACAGGTCGGCGAAGAATTGGTGGCGGTAGTGCGTGATCCTAGCGCCGACCTTGGGGATCATACTGTACGAAACGTGTTACAGTGGGCGGGTCGTTCGGTTGGTCTGGCGACTGTACCGCGTGAGTTGATCCTAGAACGGGCGCGGGTGCTTTGTGACTATGACTATGCGTCGGTTCGGGTTCCGTACGATTGTTTAGGCGAGTCGGCTAAGCAACGGGCGCTGAACCTGTGGGCAGAAGATCAAACGGCCAACTATGACGATTCAGACGAGCGCGAGTTGATTCTTGAGGACTTGGCGTTGTTGGGACTGGATCAGTTGACGCTTGCACCACATCGCGGTGGCGGTTGGACGGTGGCCGGTCGATTGAGCTACGTTAAACAGTCCGACTTCGTGGCGGCGCTTTGCCAGCGCACCGGATTAAAGAAATACCGGATTGATCTGATTCTGGCGAGTCTACGGGAACCGCGCGCCCAATGGTTTTATTCAGACGGCACGGCGCGGGTGTTGTGTGCAATCTGGCTACAGTTGTGCAAAGGGCAAAAGCTGAACGCTTACCGCGTCGAAGGGTATCTCAATGAACCGGCGCGCACCGATGGCAAGGACGTTATTCGCTTGGACATTTTCGAGGACGTCCGGCGCTATCTTGATCGGTGGGTGTCGCACCTGCTGGAGCAAGAGGCGTACTACCACACATCGGAGTCGTGCCTGTTGAATTCGGGCGTGGAAGTCACGTTTTCGCTAGACGGCTCAAAAATTTACTGGTGAGGTGTAACATGGTTATTGATCAAAAACTGGCCGTCCGGTTTGACCGGCGCGCCAAAGGTTGCGGCCACCTTCTTGACGTTTACGTCACGGCGGGGCTGACGGTGGGGCGGTTCCTGTACACTGTGGACGGAATCAACCCAAGGGCACATCATCCGGCGTTGCGTGTGGTGGCGCAAAATGTGGTAACCCCTGCGCGGTTGGTAGTCGATGATTTTGGCGACTATGTGCCGTTGGATTATTACCCTTGGTGGCGGAATTACTATCCGCTGGACGATAGACAGATCTGCCAATTAGCGTATTTGTGGCGCTATATTTATCACTGCTAAGGAGCACGAAATGAACCAACCAATCAAAGGGCGCGGGCTAAATGGCAAGCGCTTTAATCCAGTGGAAGCACTGGCAAGAATCGCACAGGGCGGCATTACAAAAGCGGCGGGCATTACACCGGCCGAGGTGGCACTAATACCCGAAATTACCGCAGCGCGCTTGTACAGTGCGGCGCGGTGTGGCGGTCGGAGCCAAACCACAGCGCGCGTACTGTTCGCGCTAGAAAACGAGCGCCGCGTAGCTTTCGAGCAAGGCCGAGCACAAGCGTTTTTTAAGGCGAACAGTAACCCGATTGTACCGGCTGAACCTGCGGCCGTGGTGGATCGGTCACCCGTGGACTACGCAAAATTGCGCGAGCTGGTGGCGAAGGTCGAAGTGTCGGCGGGCAGCGTATCGCTATTTGATGCGCTGGCACTTGCGAACGCTGTACTGGTACGGGAACCGCTAACGGTTAGCGCCTGCACACGTAAAATCACCTATGCTGGTACAGAGCGTACGGTGCGCGTAGTGGTTTGCCCTACGGGCGTGATTGCGGTTAGCTCACTCGATACTACGTTTAATCTGCCGTGGGATGCCGGACTATGGCACGTAGACGACAACGGCCGGTCTTCGCTCAAGGGCATCAAGGCATTTATTCAGGCGGACGGTGAGACAGACGGCCTGTGGTTATCGCCTGAAGCCGTGGCGTTCTGGGTGGCCGGACTTGAGGCGGGCGCGGTGTGGTATCTCAACGGCCACAAACAACATGATCACATACCAGCTACAGGAGTGTATGGCAATGCTTAATAATTCTTTTTGGGTACACTTTGCACTTGCCCACGGGCTTGTGCTTAAGCGCCTAGGCCGCTTCAGTGCCTTGGTCATCGACAGTACCGACGCGCTTTGGACGGGTGCAAAGGGCATCCAGTACAGCGCCGCGTATGACTCACCACAGGGGCGGCTAGTCATCACCGAGAACGGCGTGTTAGTGGCTGAAGTCACGCGCGCCGAGTTGCTGAAATATGGTTGTTGGCACAATGACGTGCTGGTGCTGTACTTCGCCACGGTGCGCGATGCGCGGGCATGGTTGGCAGCACGCAACGGCCGGACAACGGCACTTGCAAAAGTCTGCGGCTTGTCACGGGCATATTTAGGCAATCCGCACCGATGGTCGGAGAAAAAGACGCTCGTGCCTATCCGAGAACATGTGGGCACGCTTGTCTTGATCGAGCGCCAATATGATGACGTGATCGAAGCGGTGCGCGGTTTTTGCGCCCTTGGTTACGGTCAGCAGGGCATGTTGGCAGATGCCGCAGGCGTGAGCCGTCACAAGATCAACAACGCCTGCCGTCCTACGGCCATAAACCAGCGGATAGACCTTGATTTTGCACGGGCTTGTGTCAAGGCTTTGGCGCAACTCGGCCGAGACGTTAAGGGCTTGCATAAATTTCCGAAGGAACAAAACCATGATTAACGTATTGTCGTTTAGCGGTGGCGCTGGATCATTCGCCGCCGGAGTGCTGGCACAAAAAGCGGGCAAGCAGTTTACCGCTGTATTTTGTGACACACTGATCGAAGACGCCGACTTGTACCGCTTTCTAGTCGATGCGGCGCGTGTTTATTGCCCACAGGTGGAAGTACCGCCGGAGCTGGTGCACCTTGTGGCTGACGTGCCGCCTGTGGGTGACCTACGCCGCCATGCGTGCCTAGCAGCGGCGCGTGAAATCTTTAACCACACGTTCAATCCGGCGTTCTATTGGCTGGCCGATGGGCGTGACCCGTACCAAGTTTTTCGTGACCGGCGATATATGGGCAACACGCGCACGGCACACTGTAGCGTCGAGTTAAAAGCCAAGGTGTTCAAGCGCTGGTTACGCGACAACGGGCACACCACGGCGTGCCTGATCATGGGCTTTGATTGGGCGGAATCGCACCGGCACGACGAAGCGGTCAAAAATTGGCAAGGTTACGAAATACTTTCGCCACTATGCGCGCCGCCATACTTGAACCGGAATCAGATT
>Ga0114982_1000493_pt1 | contig 21221 bp, 18 predicted proteins | sample Shrwel_input2_FT_FD_87183 | JGI IMG/M metagenome (GOLD analysis project Ga0114982, IMG submission 87183) | Subsurface microbial communities from deep shales in Ohio, USA - Utica-3 well 1 S input2 FT | ecosystem: Environmental > Aquatic > Deep subsurface > Shale gas/oil reservoir > Produced... | reverse complement strand
GCAAATGCGCTGAGTTGTTGGGTATCGTAAGGTAACACAGAAAGTGCGGTATTGGCTTGCTCAAACAGTTGCTGAGCTTTGGCTTTTGCCGCAGACAAGCCTAACAAAGCCGGGTAAGTTGCTTTATTGGCCTGTTGATCTGAACCTTGTGGTTTACCTAGTACGGCGGTATCGCCTTCAATATCCAGGATGTCATCCTGCACCTGAAAGGCCAGACCCAGGGCCCGGGCATACTGGATCAGCGCAGTTAATTCGCCAGCATCCTGTTTTGGGCTGCAAAGCCAGGCCATCCGTACCGTACATTCAATTAAAGCACCGGTTTTTAACTGATGCATCGCTTCCAGTGCGGTCACTGTCATCTGTTTATTGGTATGTGCTAAATCAATGGCCTGGCCTCCGCACATGCCCTGATAACCGCCAAGTCTAGCCAGTTGCTGCACCATCGCCAGCCGGTTGGTTGGGCTGACGTGTTGATAAGGATGACTGGCCAGAATATCAAAGGCCAACGCCTGCAGCGCATCACCCGCTAAGATGGCGGTGGCTTCATTAAATGCTTTATGGCAGGTCGGTTGACCGCGGCGTAAATCATCATCATCCATCGCCGGTAAATCATCGTGGATCAGTGAATAAGTGTGCAGACATTCAATAGCCGCTGCCGGAGCATCTAAATCAGTCAGGCTGGCGCCCAGCATTTCACCACAGCTGTACACCAGAAAAGGCCGGATCCTTTTGCCGCCATTGAGCAGGCTGTAAACCATGGCATCATGCAGCATCTGGTCATTGCGTGACTGTTGCTGCAAAAGAGTCGACATCTGTTGTTCAACCCGTTGCTGAAACACAGATAAAGAAGGCAAAGACACGTTATTCTCCTTGTTCCGGCTGAAATGGCGCCAGTTGGGCAGGCTGTAACAAGATTTGCACCTTTTGCTCAGCCGCCTGTAATTGTTGCTGGCTTTGCCGTGCGAGTAAAATGCCGCGTTCAAATTGCTGCAGGGCATCATCGAGTGATAAATCACCTTGTTCCAACTGGTGCACTATCGATGCCAAATCTGCAATCATTTGTTCGAATTGTGGCTGATTTGCCTGCTTTTTACTCATCATCCGCCCCTTATAAAAGTGTGCGCAAAGTTACCTTAGCAAAGTGTTATGGTCAATCAGATTGGTCGGTCCGGCAACTAAAATCAGCCGGCAGTGGAAATTTTTTTAACGCTTGACGGATAATGGCCGATAAACCACGATAAGCTATTATCGTTTAAGTATTTAGCTTTACTCAGCATCAGGAGTTTTCTGTGGATTTAGCAACAATACTCGGGTTAGTCGCCACTATCGGTATGATGGTTTGGGCGATGTATCTGAGCGCCTCCGGCGATTTGGCGATGTTTTATGATTTCATTTCTATTGTTATCGTGTTCGGCGGTAGTATTACCGTGGTATTCATGAAATTTACCTTGTCGCAGTTAGGCGGAAGTTTTAAAGCCGCTGGCAAAGCCTTTATGTTCAAAATCGATTCGCCTGAAGTACTGATTGAAAAAGCGGTGCAGTTGGCTGATTCTGCCCGGAAAGGTGGCTTTTTGGCGTTAGAGGAAGCTGAAATACCGAATGAGTTTATGCAAAAGGGCATCAATATGTTGGTCGATGGTCACGATGCTGATGTGGTCCGTGGCACCCTGGAAAAGGATATTGAGCAAACCTATAACCGACACGGTATTTATGTGGCGATCTTCAAGCAACTTGGCGATTTAGGCCCTGCCATGGGAATGATCGGCACTTTAATCGGTCTGGTCGCCATGCTAGCGAATATGTCGGATCCAAAAGCAATTGGTCCTGCCATGGCCGTTGCCTTGTTGACGACTTTATACGGTGCTGTGCAAGCGAACTGTCTGTGTATGCCGCTTGCCGATAAAATGGCGTTACGCAACGAAGAAGAAAAAACCAGCAATCAACTTATTCTGGATGCCATCATGGGCATTCAGGATGGACAAAACCCCAAAGTTATCGAAGGGGTATTACGTAATTATTTGATGTCGAAAAAACGTGAAGCAAAAGTTGATGGTGAATAGGGGGTCCTATGGCTGAATGTCCAAAGTGCCCGCCACCGGGTCTGCCTGCATATATGGGTACATTTGCTGACTTAATGTCATTGCTGATGTGCTTTTTTGTGTTGTTGCTGTCTTTTTCCGAGATGGATGTGCAGAAATTTAAGCAAATTGCCGGTTCAATGGCATTTGCTTTTGGTGTGCAAAACAAAATTGAGGTCAAAGATATTCCCAAAGGCACCAGCGTGATTGCGATGGAGTTTAGGCCTGGCCGGCCGGATCCGACGCCCATTGATACTATTCAGCAGCAAACCATTGATATGACTCAGCAAACCATGGAGTTTCAGGCGGGCGAGGAAGATTCTGCCGGGGGACGTCAAGAGCAGCGGGATGATAAAACCGGTGGTGCCAGTGACAGTACCGATGAGCAGACCGAACAATCACCCAGTGAGCCTGAAACCGCGGAAATGCAGGAGCAGGTCAACGAAATGGTGAAAAAAATTGCTGAGCAGTTAGAAGAACAAATCCAGGATGGTGCTATTGAGCTGGAGTCCCTGGGCCAGCAAATTATTATCCGGGTGCGGGAAAGTGGTGCTTTTCCATCCGGCTCGACTTTTTTACAACCACGTTTTAAGCCGATTATTCAGCAGGTTGGCGCCATTTTACGCGATATTCCAGGCGAAATTACCATTTCAGGTCATACCGATAATGAGCAGGTTTCAGATGAGCTGAACAGTAACAACTGGGAATTGTCGGCAAAACGGGCTGTGTCGGTTGCGACTGAAATGCTCAAAGGAACCGGTCTGGAGAAAGACCGTTTAGTGGTGGTCGGCCGGGCTGACACCAGACCTTTGGTGCCGAACGATACCGATCAGAATCGGCGCCGTAACCGGCGGGTAGAGATTTCAATCCTGCAGGGGAAAGCAAAAGAGTCGCAACCGCTGCAATTGCGCGATAATCCAGTGCAGCCGCCTGCCAGCAAACAGCCTCCTGCGACGCAAGGCTGATACTGTCGCCATAACCTCAACGCCCGCTGTCCGGCTTGCCACAGCGGGTGTGCTTTAATCCAACGCATCTGCAGCAACTTTGCCCCGCAGCGCTGTTAGCGCTATAATGCGCGCCTTGTTTTTACCGGCAGCCCTGTTGATGATTGAATTTATTATTAAGCTCCACCCAGAAATCTCGATTAAAAGTAAATCGGTGCGCAAGCGCCAGACGATGTTACTGGAACAAAATCTGAAAACGATTTTATTGCAGTTGCACCCTGAGGTGGTGGTTCGCAATCTGTTTGATCATTTAACAGTGACACTGGATCTGGCGGATGAAGCGCTGGCAACGCGCATGGCTGAGCATTTGCAATGTATTCCTGGCATTGTGCAGTTTGCCCGGATGCAGTCTGCGGCTTTTAGCTCGTTGCACGATATTTTCGAACAGGTGCTGGCCGTCTACCAAAGCCAATTGCAGGGGAAAACTTTTGTGGTGCGGGTGAAACGCCAGGGCGACCACGAATTTACTTCGACCGAAGCGGAGCGTTATATCGGCGGTGGTCTAAATCAGCATATCGCCAGTGCGTCAGTCCGGTTACAGCAACCGGATCTCAAAGTGCAATTGGAGATCCGTAAAGATAAGTTCATCATGGTACGGCAAATGTATCAGGGCATGGGCGGATTTCCGTTGCCATCTCAAGGTGATGTATTGTCACTGATTTCCGGTGGTTTTGACTCGGCTGTGGCCAGTTATCTGATGATCCGCAAGGGGTTGCGCACCCATTTTCTGTTTTTTAATTTAGGCGGCGCCGCCCATGAAACCGGCGTACGGCAGATGGCATTTTATCTGTGGCAAAAATACAGCTTGTCGCACAAAGTGAAATTCGTTTCGGTGGATTTTGCCCCGGTGGTGACAGAAATCTTAGAAAAAATCGACTCCGGTCTGATGGGCGTTGTGCTCAAACGGATGATGATGCGTGCTGCCGCCACTGTGGCTGAGAGCCTGAATATCAAAGCTGTGGTGACCGGCGAAAGTATTGGTCAGGTTGCCAGTCAGACCATCGTCAATCTGAACGTGATTGACCGTGTCACTGAGATGCTGATATTGCGGCCGCTGGTGTATCAGGATAAACAGGAAATTATTGATATCGCCCGCGCTATTGGGGTGGAAGATATCGCCAAAACGATGCCGGAATACTGTGGCGTTATTTCAAAAAGCCCAACCGTCAATGCGGTGCTGTCAGCAGTGAACGCGGCTGAAGCTCAGTTTGATTTTGACCTTCTGCAGCAGGTCAGTGCTGCTGCCAAAGTGCTGGATATCCGGACTGTGGAGTATCAGGCTAGTCAGCAGATCAGCACTGTACAAACCGAAGCCGTGTTGCCAACAGGCGCTGTGGTGCTAGATGTGCGGGCGCCGGATGAAGCCGAGCGCGCGCCACTGCAACTGGATAGTCACCAGGTTGAGCTGTTGCCATTTTATAAAATTGCCAATGGTTTTGCGGCACTGGATCAGTCGCTGCACTATTACCTGTATTGTGATCGGGGTGTGATGAGCCGGTTACAAGCCTTGCTGTTAAAAGAGCAGGGCTTTACCAATGTTTCGGTGTATCAAAAGCCCTGATGCCAGAGGGAACATCCGGCTGCTACTGATACTGCCAGGGCGCGAGTCTGCTGGTCAGTTGCTGGTATAACGCCTGATGGGCCGGCAGTGATAGCTGCAACTGGCTGGCCTGTTGCAGCACAAAACCACTGATGGCGGCCAATTCAGTGCGCCTGCTGGCCGCGACATCTTGTTGCATCGACGAATAGTTTGCTGCTGTTTGCTCGATCACCTGGCTGACTAAAGTTTGTAGCTCTGGCAGAGGCAGCAGTTGACCGGCAGTTGCTGCCAGTGCCGCGAATTCAGTCAATAACTCTTTGATTTGCTGACTGAAAGCCGCAGCCCCGAGGGCGCCATTACGACACTGATGCAGCGCGGTCAGTGGATTGATCACTGTATTCACGGCCAGCTTACGCCATAAAAACCGCTCAATATCCTCCACTTGCCGGACTGGGCCTAAGGCATGATCCAGCATAGCCGCGATGGGTTCTCTGGTCTGACGGGCTGCTGCATTACAAGGACCCAACACTGTATTGCCGACCCCGCTATGACAAATCTGCAGTGAGTTGGGTTTAAAAGCACCATGGGTGGTACTGGCAAACCACAGCCCCTGACCGGGACTGAGTAGCGTCCTGGCGGTATCAATAGTGCCCATGCCATTGTGACATAACACAATTTGTGCAGTCGGGCTCAGCACCGCCAGCAATTGCTCTAACGCCGGCAGAATATCAAAAGCTTTCAGAGGTAACAGCACCAGCTCAAGCGGACCTTGCCGGCTGCAGCTCAGTTGCAGCGGTATATCGCGATTTTGTGCACTAAAGGTATAACCTAAGCTGCTAACCGCGGGTTGCTTTAACCAAAGCCGGACCGGCTGACCTGCAAGTGTCCAGCGGCTGGCGGCCAGTAAGCCAATAGCACCACGGCCAAGCACCCACCAGGGGGGGCTGTGCCTTGCCAGTGCTGGTGTTAGCGGCGCTGCCATTGCCAGCACCAATGTTGGATTTTGTAGTGCCAAAGCAGTAACGCCAGACCCAAGCCACTGAGATCCGCCAGCCAGTCCCACCAGTCACCCATCCGATTGGTGTAATAATGCTGTGCCAATTCGACCAGACCGCCATATAAAGCCAGGCTCAGTATGCCCAGCAGCAAACGACCGCTAAAACCGGCTTGCCAAAGTAGCATCAAGGCGCAAAATACGCCTGCATGCATCAATTTATCATTCGGCATCCAGTGCGACGGAATGCCACTGACATCTTTTAAAAAGGCATAACTACAAAAAGTCAGCAGCAGCACAAAAATGCAACGACTAAGCTGTGGCATCAACAACATGACCGCTCCTTACTCAAACTGATCTCCGGGCCTTTTGCGTTATCATCCATCGCGGTAATCATCCAGCGCTAAATTGTTGACGCCAACCTCAGCGAGGCAATGTCTGCCTCGTTGCAACACACAAAAGCTGTTTGTTAGTGTTCGTAGCTTTAATGAAGTGGGGTTGACAGAACTCACTAGTCCCTAAAGTTCTTAAACTGGAACGGCTGGCCAAGGTTACTGCTGCGCACCAATTGCATCACGCCTTGCAGGTCGTCACGGTTTTTTCCGGTGACACGTAACTCTTCGCCCTGAATAGCGACTTGTACTTTAAAGCTACTTTCTTTGACGATTTTAACGATTTTTTTCGCCATCTCTTTATCAATACCTTGTTTTAACACGACATGGCGCGTGATGAATTTGCCGTGACGGTCTTCTTTTTCCAGTTTAAAGCTGCTGACATCTAACTGCAGCTTGCTGGCTTTAGTAGCAAAAATATCGAACAGCTGCATCACTTGCTGATCGGCTTCTGCGGTGAGTTCAATGTGGTCTTTTTTAAACTCAATTTTGGCATCGACGCCGCGAAAATCGTAACGGGTTTCAAGTTCGCGTTTGGCGTTTTCAACAGCGTTATTTGCTTGATTCATATCAACTTCTGAAACAATATCAAATGAAGGCATGGGGTTCTCTTTTTCAGTTAAAACGTAAGGCAGCATTATAAGCGAAACTATGGCGCGCGCGAATATCTTCTGCAATTTCAGGCTGATTTAGCGCAGTCATTTAGATTGTGCCCTATGCGTGCTTGACCACTGTCGGTCAGTGCCCGCTGGTAATAGCCATCTGGATTTCTGTTGACATTCAAGGCGCGGCCGCTACACTGAGGCCGCTTTTTTCAGGTGCTGTATGGCAGAGTTGTTTTGTTGGCAAAACAACCCGGTCGATACAGTGAAACAGGGAATCTGGTGTAAAACCAGAGCTGCCCCCGCAACGGTAACACATGCTGATGACTCAGCAGATGCCACAAAACCACTGTCCCCGGATGGGAAGGTTGGTGTCGGTGGATCGACAGATCCACCTGTGCAGCCCGGAGACCGGCCTGAAAATATCATTCACCAACTGCACGCGGTGGGCGTGCTCCATGGAGTTACAATGTTTAAGTTCTCTTTGCTGACCACAGCCGTGTTCAGTAGTCTTAGTTATGCCGCAGTTGCCGATACTTCAGCCTCAACTGTTGCCAAAAACGCACAAAACATCGAAAAAATCAGTATTTATGCCAGCCGCCAGGCTAAACCGCTGCAGGATGTGAATGCCAGTGTCACTGTGATGGATCGGGCCGATATTGAACTGCTGCAACCAAAAGATTTCGTCGCATTATTGCAATTAGTGCCAGGTATTCAGATTGCCCGCAGTGGTAGCCGCGGCCAGGTGAGTTCAATTTTTGTCCGCGGCAGCCGGACCCAACATACCTTAGTACTGATTGATGGCGTACGGACTGGCTCTGCCACGCTGGGCTATCAGGATTTGACGATGTTGCCCATCGAACTGATTGAAAAAGTTGAAGTGATCCGGGGCGCCAGGGCTGCGCATTATGGTTCTGATGCCATTAGTGGCGTGATTGCCATTACCACCCGGCAGGTCAAAAGTACTGAACTGAATGTGAAAACCGGCAGCAATGGTTTGGCGGAAACCGCCGTGCATGGTCGTTATCAGGTGGCGGATGCCCAATTGTTTGCTTCGGTTGGTTATAGCCGTGCTGATGGTATTCATGTGCTGGACAAGGCCGATCCGGATCGCGATGGTTTTCAGCAACGATTTGCCAAAATAGGTGCTTCTGCTGAAACTGCGCTGGGTTTTTTACAGTGGAACAGTCAGCTCAACCGCGGTGCCAGTGAATATGATGCCAGTCCGACCTGGGGTGGTACGGATGAGTCGAAGAGTCAGCAGGATTTGCATCAATTACAATGGCGTTACCCGCAACAATTGGGTGCGAACCGGCAGGTAGCGCATCAGGCCCATTTAGGATTCAGCCGGGATGATAGCCTGAATTTTGGTAATAACAGCGCGGCAACCCGCTATGAAACTGTGCGGCAGGAACTGGATTATCAGGCCAGTTATGCCCTGAGTTCTGAGCTGAACGTGCTGGCCGGCCTCAGTCACATCAACGCTGAAGTTGAAAGCTTAAGCACCAAATACACTAAAACGGATCGGATCAGTAATTCAGTCTTTGTCGGTGCAGACGCCCAATTCGGTGACTGGAGTACAGATTTGGTGCTGCGTAATGACAATGTTTCGGCCTATGGCAGCAATAACAGTTATCAGTGGGGTGTTGCTTATCAGCTGATTGCACCGGTGCAATTACGTTTTAATCAGGGCACAGGTTTCAAAGTGCCCACGTTTAACGCGTTATTCTGGCCAGGTTCAGGCAACCCGGACTTGTTGCCGGAAGAAAGCTTATCGCGGGAGCTGGGCTTACGTTATCAAGGTGCTTTCCAACTGGATGTGGTCCATTTCCGGCGTGATCTGACCAATATGATTGTGTATAACAGTAAGGCGCGGCAGTCGCAGAATATTGGCTTAGCTCAGGTCGATGGTTTTGAATATAGTCTGAGTAAAACCCTGGCTGGGGTTTATCATCAGCTGGATCTGACTTATGCCAACCCGCAGGACCTGAGCAATAACAGTGCAGTGCCAAATATTCCGAAGCATAAATTGACCTATCTGGCGTCTTATCAATGGGATGCCTGGCAGTTCAGCGGCAACCTGCAACAGCGCGATCGTTTGCGTAATGCCGCGGACACGCAAACTGTGTTAAGTTCTGTGCTGTTAATCGGTGCCGGTGTCAGTTATGACTGGAGCAAGGATCTGACCATCCGGCTGACGCTGGATAACCTGTTGAATAAAACCTACCAGACCAATCTGGGCTATTTACAGCCAGGCCGTGAGTTTAGCTTGTCGGTACAAGTGCTGAACTTCTAACTTGATTGCATGATGCAGTCCAATAAGCCAGAGCCGCCAGGCCCTGGCTTTTTTTCGTCCTGTGCCTGGCTTAACGCCAAGAACCAATACCTAAGTTGATGTTCGGTTGCGGCATAAACACTGACAAAAAACCTCGGATATGGCTTTGAATTCGACTATGCTAAACAACACTTTAGTCATTGCAGGTACGGCAATGCTGATGGTACCAAGGCCTGACCATGTAAAGACTGGCTGCTTTATCCCTGACTAACAAATATCGGAGTGTGTGATGTCTGTACAACGTAAGTTCATCTGGTCTTTGGTGGCGTTAGTCACAGTGGTGACGTTGCTGGCGATCGTTTTTTTCAGTATCAGCCGCACGAGTGAACTGCGCCAGCAGGTGGAGCGGGAAAGTGCTTTGTTAGCGCGGGAATTGCAAAACAGTCTGGCGCTGACCGACTCATTGCTCAGTCAGCAAGTGCAAAGCAGTATGAAATTATTGCAACAACGTATCCGGCAGAGCGGCGCCGTCAGTCAGGGGCCAGTGGTACAGGTGGGCGCTGTTCAGGTCGCCGATTTATTGATAGCAGCACAGCCGCAAGCCAATCAGTTTCAGTTGGTGGATGAACTGACAGCTATTACTGGCGGCACTGCCACTTTATTTAGCCGTGATGGCGATAAATTTGTCCGCATTTCAACCAATGTAGTGACCAATAATCAACGGGCTATCGGCACTTTGTTGGCCCCGGATGGCGCTGCAATCAAGGCTATTATGCAGGATCAGTCCTTTTATGGCGCAGTGGACATTTTGGGGAATCCGTTTATCACGGCTTATGAGCCATTACGCAATACAGAGCAACAAGTGATAGGGATTGCCTATGTCGGTTATAAAGCCGATTTACAAGCTCTGAGTAAACTGGTTGCCGATAGTCGTCTGTTGCAACAAGGTTTTGTCGCTTTGCTCGATCGCAATGGGGTGGTCCGTGCCCATTCGGCTCATCTGAGTGCAGAACAAGTCAGTCAGATTTTGGCACAGCCCTCAGGCTGGCAGTTACGTCACGATGAATTCACCCCCTGGCACTATCGGCTGGTGCTCGGGTACAACCTGGCAGAGCTCAATGCCATGGTCCGGCATGATGTGATGCTGACATCATTTTTTGTGGTGTTGGGCGGTATTGCCACTGTGCTGCTGGTGTTTGTGCTGTTACAGAAAATTGTGGTGCAAAAAGTCCAGCAAAGTATTGTCGCTCTTGATGGCATTACCCAAGGCGGTGGTGATTTAACCAAAAGGCTGAATAACAACAGCCGGGATGAGTTTGGTGCTATGGCCCGCAGTTTTGATCTGTTATTACAGCAACTGGCAGATACGATCCGGACTTTGGGCGGTCAAACCAAACAGTTATTACAATCGGCTGCTGCGCTTAGTGATATCGCGCAATTATCCGAATCCGAAGTGAACCGTCAAACCCACGAAACTGAGCAGGCCAGCGATGCTGTGTCCAGACTGGCAGATGCCGCGCAGATGGTGGCCAATCATGCCAGTGATGCTGAGCAAACGACGCAACAAGTCCGGCAAACGACAGCACAAGCCATGCAGAGTCTGCAACTGGCAGCCGAAGGGACAGAGCAGCAACTGGCGGCAGCAGCCGAGTCGGCAACGTCGATTGAAACGCTGGCCCAAAGTAGTCAGGACATAGGCCGGGTGCTGGATGTGATTAATGGCATTGCCGAACAAACCAACTTACTGGCGTTAAATGCTGCCATTGAGGCCGCCAGAGCTGGTGAGCAAGGGCGGGGCTTTAGTGTCGTCGCTGACGAGGTCAGGTTGCTGGCAGGGCGCACCCAAGCCTCGACTGGCGAAATCAAGCGGATGATTGAGCAATTACAGTTGGTGGTCAAGGCGATTCAACAGCAAAATCAGCAATACCAACACAATGTGCTGCAACATGAAACTCAGGCAAAAGCCGCTTGTAACGCGATGCAGCAAGTGCTTGACAGTATCGAACAAATTTATCAGTTAAACACTGGTATTGCCGGCGCAGCGGCGGAACAGGTGCAGGTGGCGGCGTTAGTCCGGCAACAAACCAGTCAGATTTTGCAAAGCGCCCGCCAAAATGCCGGTCACGCTCATACGACCATGTCCGCCAGTCAACAACTGCAGCAATTGGCGCAACACTTTGATCAAGTGTTGCGCCGTTACCGGGCCTGACAAGCTAATGTTTATGCCCGCAATAAAGCGGCGAACTGTCGGCTAAATGCCGCCATTTTCGGCGCGATCAGCAACCGGCAATAGGGTTGCTGTGGATTTTGTGCCGCATAACCCTGATGGTAAGTCTCTGCCGGATAAAACTGACTGGCAGCACTGATGGTGGTGACGATGGGCTCCTCATACTCACCACTTTGCTGCAACTGCTGACAGAAAGTTTCAGCTTGTTGCTGTTGGAGGGGGTGATGATAAAAAATTGCCGAGCGGTATTGGGTACCAATGTCATTGCCCTGGCGGTTTAACTGCGTTGGGTCGTGCAAATAAAAAAACACTTCCAGCAATTGCGCATAGTGAATAATGGCAGGGTCATACTGCAGTTGCACGACTTCGGCATGGCCAGTTTGGCCTGTGCAAATAGCGGCGTAGGTTGGGTTTGGGCTATGACCATCCATATAACCGCTGACTGCGCTGTGGACGCCGTTGAGGCGGTTAAAAGCGGCTTCGATGCACCAAAAGCAGCCGCCGGCAAAAGTTGCAATCTCTGTGTTCATCCGGGATAACCTTGTGATTGAGTGAGGCTCAGGTATTGATCTGGGTTTGAGCTTATCACGTAATCACAACCATCGTCTGCCGCCTGTGCGGTGAGTCGCAGTGAAAAAGGATCTGATGTGAAAGTTGCCGTCATAGGGGCAGGGCTGAGTGCAGCCGCTGCGGTTGAAGTATTAAAAGCCCAGGGCTGTCAGTTGACAGTGTTCGAAAAATCCCGTGGTCCGGGCGGTCGTTTTAGCAGCAAAAGAGTAGGGCAGGCCCTGGTCAGCCCAGGTGAGGCAGGGCAACCCGGGTATGCCGACTTTGGCGCCCAGTATTTTACCGCCCGCGCACCTGCCTTTTTACAACAGCTACAGCAGTGGCAGCAGCAACAACAGGTTGGTTTGTGGCCTGAGGTTATTTATTGTTATGACAAAGCCGGTTTGCGACCTTCACCGGATCAACAACAGCGCTTTATTGCGGTGCCGCAACTGCAGCAATTACTCAAACCAGTGTTCAGTGCTGTAGAGACCAGATATAACAGTCGGATCACTGAGCTGAGCTTTGTTCATGACCGGACACCCGCCGGTAGCTGGCAACTAGCCACGGAAGATGGCGAGCTGTTTAGTGGTTTTGATGCCTTGTTGTTGACCTGCCCGGCGCAGCAAAGTCGGCAGTTGTTAACAGGCGCGGCACTGGTCAGTCAAATCCCGCCACAACCTTTGTTACCTTGCTGGGCCGTATTGCTGGAGCTGGCGGAGGCGACTTCACATCCGGCAGACGCTATCTTTATCCGTCACCAGGTGCTGCGCTTCGCTGCCCGGCAAAATGATAAACCTGGCCACTTAGCATTTAGTCTGAGTCATCACGCCACTGAGCCCGCCGAACAATGGTTGGTGCATCTGACTGCCGGCGCCAGTGCTGCTTTATTAGACGCCAGCAGTGATGAGGTGATAGCTGCAGCCGCCGAAGCTTTATCTGAAGTGCTTGCTTACCCGCTCAAGGTACAGGCTGCGCTGGCGCATCGCTGGTTATATGCCAGTTATGATGATGCAGTTCCGCCTTGTGGTGTGCTGTTTGACCAGAAGTTACGACTCGCGCTCGCCGGTGACTGGACCTTAGGGGGCCGGGTGGAAAATGCCTGGCTGTCGGGGCAGCAAGCCGCAGCTTTGTTATTGAATGGAAAACCAGGAGCCAGCTCATGAGTGATGTGATCAGTAACGCAGTGCTGGTGTTAGGCGCAGGCAGTGGTATCGGTCAGGCACTGCTTGCTGAAGCGGTCGCCCGTGGTGTGCCAGCTGTGGCAGTCAGCCGGCAAGTCAGGCCCGTCGGGCTGGATCAGCGGGTGCATTGGTTTGAGTATCAAACTGCCAGCATGCCTGACTCTGAGGGCAGCGAGTTGCAGATGCAACAGACGGAGCAAGTTTTGGCTGAGTTGCTGCCCAGACTTTGTCAGCAATTTCAACCTGATCTCATCATCAGTTGTCAGGGCTTATTGCAGCAAGACGCAGTAAAAGCGGAGAAATCACTGCGTCAACTCGAGATCAAGGCGGCATTGAGCAGTTGGTGGGTCAATTATTTATTACCGGCACTGCAACTGAAAATATTGCTGCCGTATTTGTCACAGCAGCAGGTACGGATGCTGGTGCTCAGTGCCAAAGTCGGCAGTATCAGCGATAACCAACTGGGTGGTTGGTACAGTTACCGGGCGGCGAAAGCTGCCCTGAATATGCTGGTGAAAACGACAGCCATTGAACTGCGGCGTTTACAGCCTGCGACTCTGCTGGTGACTGTGCATCCGGGCACCACTGCCACAGCGCTGGCGGCGCCATTCCTGCGTAATCTGCCGGCCGGACAATTGCAGACCCCGGCGTCAACTGCCAGCAGATTATGGGCGGTTGCAGCAGGGCTAACGCCAGCGCAACATGGTTGTTTATTGCATTGGGATGGTCAGATGCTGCCTTTTTGACCGCGGCTGGCATTTCACAGCACTCTTGCCTTTTATGCCTGCCTGCTTTTATGCTGGCGAACAGCAGATGTCAGCCCGATACTGCGAAGTTACCAGGTTCAGGGAGTCGCCGATGGGATTATTCAGTAGTTTGTTAGGCTCAGCCGGAGCCATTGATGTCAGTGAAGTAGAAAGTGAACTGGAAGCCATTTTGGCGGAAGGGGAAAAACCTGAGCAAGTGTATAAACTGGTGCGGGATCTGATTGTGTTTACCAACCGCCGGCTTATTCTGGTGGATAAACAGGGTCTCACCGGTAGTAAAAAAGAGTACCAGTCAATCCCATATCGTTCCGTGGTCAGGTTCAGTGCTGAAACCAAAGGTCATTTTGATTTGGACGCCGAGCTGAAAATTTGGCTCAGCAGTACTTCGGAACCGATCAGCAAAACCTTCAGTAAAGATGGCAATATTCTTGGGGTGCAGCGGGCACTGGCCACTTATTGCTGTCGTTGACCCGAATAGAACGGGCAGCCGGTCGGCGTTGCTATCAACCTTGACCGGTTGCCGATAGGCAGCTGATTACGGCCGTTATGCCGTGGCGTCTTTTACTGGCTGGGTTGTCACCAGATCATCCGGCTTTTTATTAAAACTTTCTCTAAAGGTGGTTAAACCTTTTTGGATTAAGTCGTAAGTCTCATCAATATCGGTTTTCACTTTGCCGTCCAGCCGTTTCAGACTATCCAGTACATCGCGCGCTTCACCAAATCCCTTATCGATACCAGCGCTGATTTTGCTGATAAATTGCTCCAGCCCTTCTTCTTCTGACAAGTTTGGATTCTGCTTTTTAAAGGTATCATAAAAGCCGGTGGCGAAAGTCAGGATCCGATCAGCCGTGGCTTTGGGTGAGGTGTCGGTATCAGTCCCATAAGGATTGGTAACCTTTTCACCGGTTTTGCCCGCTTCAGTGGCTTTTTGCAGATAATCTTCAAATTCAGTAGCCAGCGAAGAAATAACTGATTTATAGAGTAAATTCAGTGATTTATTGTCAGATTTTAAGCTCAGTTCAAATTGGCTCTGAATGATAGTGGCATTCAGTTGCTGCTTATTGGCCTGGGATTTTTCCGTGCCTGTCAGCTCTCGTTGTTCTTGCTTTACAACCTGATTATCTTCAGTGCTGGTGGCAACTGGGGTGGTTTTGCTATTGAGTGGCTGCAGGTTCATGGTCGGTCCCTATGCATACTGGTTGGTGGAAATCTGTGCGTTTTATCGGCGGTTACTGGCAAAACTATAGTTTTATTTGCGGTTTTTTTCAGCAGTACTGCGCAAGATTGTACCCGGACCTTGACAATTATGCCGCGACTTTAGGCAAGTTTCTGTTTTTATATCATTTATATCCCAGCTCATCGCAGCGGCTGACGCGCCACACTGAGAAAAAACCGCCGGACTCAGGCTGGTCCGGCGGCATGCAAGATAAATCTGCCGGTTATTCGGCTGATTTTTGTTGTGCCAGTTCGTCCAGCTGCTTGGCAATGGTTTCCGGAGAACTGGTGTTGCGTGCCAGCGCCACATAAGCCACAGGAACCACATACAAGGTCAGCAGGGTGGCAAAACCAACCCCGGCACAAATCACCATACCAATCACCATCCGGCTTTCTGAACCAGGGCCCGTGGTGATAATCAGCGGAATACTACTCATCACTGTGGTGAAGGCTGTCATCGCGATAGGCCTTAAGCGTTGCACCGAGGCCTGGTGAATGGCTTCTAAGAATTCCACCCCCTGATCACGCAGCTGATTGGCAAATTCAACAATCAAAATGCCATTTTTGGCCACCAAACCAATAATCATCACCAGACCAATCTGACTGTAGATATTCAGCGTCATGCCAGCCAGATACAAGCCTCCCAACGCACCAGCCAGACCCAGCGGCACTGTCAGCATAATCACCAGCGGGTGAATAAAACTTTCAAACTGCGCCGCCAGCACCAGATAAGTTATGATCAGCGCCAGCGCAAAAATCATCACCGTCGATTCGCCACTGTCTTTGAACATCATGGATTCGCCTTTGTACTCGATACCAACAGGCACATCAATTTCAGTCCGGACTATGTCTTCGAGGAAGGTCAGCGCTTCGCCCAGACTATAACCTGGTGCCAGGTTGGCAGAAATAGTGATAGCACGCATCCGGTTGTATCGGTTCAGGGTGGAGGAGGTGGCCTCCTCGCGCAAAGTTACCAGGTTATCCAGTGGGATTAATTGATTGGTGCCGCTGGAACGGACATAGACATTGGAAATATTGCCTGGTTGGCTAAAATCTGCATCTGTCCCCTCCAGGATGACATCGTATTCCTTACCCCGATCGAGGAAAGTCGTAACCCGACGTCCGCCCAGCATCGCTTCCAGTGCCCGACCTACCACACCAACAGAGATGCCGAGATCAGCCGCACGTTCACTGTTAATTTCCACCAACACCTGTGGCACCGTTTCTTTGTAATCATGATCCAGCATCAACAATTTCGGATTCTGCTGGGCTTTTTCCAGCACCAGATCGCGCCAGCGCGCCAGCTCTTCATAGGTATTGCCCTGGATCACAAACTGCACCGGCCGGCCGCCACCGCCACGACCACCACTTAAACCATTGCGCTGGTTAATAAAAGTACGGATATCTGGTAGGGCATTCAGCTTGTCAGCGATTTCCGGCAATAATTCGGCCGTACGGCGCTGGCCGTTGTGCCAGTTTTCACTGCCAACGATTGCCATACCGCCACTGTTGCCAAAGCCAGGCACCCGGATCAACAAACGGTTCAGCTCACCTTTTTCATAGTAGGGTAATAAAATATCTTCGACCAGCCGCATATTTTTACTGTTGCTGCTGTAGCTGGCACCTTCGACCGGACTCATCATGACAAAAAAGGTGCCGCGGTCTTCGGCCGGTGCCAGTTCTGACGGCAACAATTTTAATAAATATCCGCTGGCGATAAAACACAACAATAACAGCAGCATTGTTGGCCATTTTTGTCGGGTGGCGTGCTGTAACTGGGCGCGGTAGCCATGCTCAACACGCAGAAAAAACTGATGAACCACTTTGCTAAAACCAGTTTGTTTTTTATCCTGTTTGAGCATTTTACTACAGAGCATCGGCGTCAGCGTCAGCGCTGCCACCGCAGAAAAAGCCACAGCTGCGGCCACAGCCAAGGCAAATTCAGTGAAGAGTTTGCCTAAATCGCCTTGCATAAACACCAGCGGCACAAACACTGAAATCAGCACCAGGGTGGTCGCGATGACGGCAAAGCCGACTTCACGTGAACCATTGTAGGAGGCGAGCAGCGGATGTTCGCCTTGTTCTATCCGGCGGTAAATATTCTCCAGCACCACGATGGAATCGTCCACCACCAGGCCGATGGCCAATACCATGGCCAGCAAGGTCAGCAGGTTGATAGAAAAGTCCAGCGCAAACAACACTGTCACCGCACTAATCAGGGCAACCGGCACTGTCACCGCTGGGATAAAAGTGGCCCTTAAACTGCCGAGGAAAGAGAAAATCACCACCACGACCAGCACCAGGGCAATGCCTAAGGTGTTGTAAACCTCGCGGATAGATTCGGCAATAAACAAGGAGGAATCATAACCAGGTTCAATACTGGTGCCTGAGGGTAACGTGGCTTTGATGCGTTCTGCTTCAGCTCTGGCGTTTTTGACCACATCTAAGGTATTGGCTTTGGATTGTTTGATAATACCAATGCCAAGCACACTTTTGCCGTCGCTTCTAAATTCGCTTTCTTCGTTTTCTGAAGCCAGCACCACATCGGCCACTTCACCTAAACGCACCAGATAGTTGTTGTCACCTTTTTTCACCACCAAACGGCGAAAATCGTCCTGGGTTTTATAAGTACGGACCACCCGGACGATAAAGTCGCGGTCGGCCGATTTCACGTTGCCGGCCGGTAATTCGACGTTTTCATTGCGCAGCACATTTTCCATGTCCTGCACTGTTACGCCGCGTGAGGCCATGGCATCTTTGTGCAGCCACATCCGCATCGCGTATTTACGTTCACCGCCAATTTGCAACCTCGCAACACCGTCGACCACGGAAAAACGTTCCGTGATAAAACGGTCAGCGTAGTCGGTCAGCTCCAGATTGGTCATGCTTTCACTGCTGAGTAAAAACCAGGCGATGGTATCGTCATCACTGTTGGCTTTAAACACCTCAGGTGCCCGCGCCTGATCTGGTAGGTTGTCCATCACCCTGGACACCCGTTCCCGTACATCGTTGGCTGCTGCGTCTATATCACGGTTGATATTAAATTCGATGGTCACGTTTGAACGGCCGACCCGGCTGTTGGAACTGATATTTTTAATCCCTTCCACCCCACTGATCATATCCTCGATCGGCTGGGTGATTTTTGATTCAACAATTTCCGCCGAAGCGCCGGGATAATCAGTACTGATGGTCACCACAGGTGAGTCAATATCGGGAAATTCGCGCAGCGGTAACATACTGAAGCAGACAATACCAAAAATCATCAGCACCAGATTCACCACAGTGGCAAAAACAGGTCTTTTTACCGAGACATCAGATAACCACATTGTTATTGCTCCACCCGGACTATTTTGACGCCGGTCCGTAGTTTTTGCGTGCCTTCAATCACCACTTCAGTGCCTGCTGTTAAACCTGAGGTAATTTCGACCCAGCCTGGCTGACGCTCACCAAGGGTGACTTCGACCTGGCTGACAGTGTTATCCGCGCCGACCACAAACAGATATTGTTTATTTTGTAATGGCACCAGCGCTTTTTCCGGAATGGTCAGTACTTTTGCGGTTGCCAGGGTGACAGTGACGTTGAGTAGCATGCCCGGGCGTAATTTCAAATCGGCATTTTCAATCACGCCATGAGCCCTGATGGTCCGGGTCAGTGGATCAATCCGCGGGTCCAGCGCCTGAATACTGCCGCTAAACACTTGCTTACCATAGGCAATATGGGTGATCTGAAGAGGCATGGCCGGTTGCAGATCTGCCATATAACGCTCAGCAACATTAAATTCGACTTTCAGTTTTGAAATATCATCCAGCGTGGTTAATACGGTACCGGCACTGATAAAGGCGCCTGCGCTGACCTGACGTAACCCCAACACCCCATCAAAGGGCGCATAAATGCGCATTTCAGACAGCCGTGCTTGCAATGCCTGTAGCTGGGCCTGGGTGGCGTTGACTTTGGCCTGTTGCTCATCCAATAACGATTGCGCGCTGGCTTGGGTGCGCGTCAGATTTTTCAGCCGCATCAACTGCCGCTTCTGCTCTGTTAATAGGGCGGTTAATTCATTGACTCTGGCTTGCTCTTCAGTGTCATTGAGCTGTGCTATCAGGCTGCCTTTTTTGACTGGCTGACCTTCATTAATCTCTAAGATGGTCAGATAATCACTGGTTGCACTGACAATTTTGGCCGAGTCATAAGCCAGTGCCGTGCCCAAAGTGCCAATTTGCCGTTGCCACATCTGATAATCAGCTTTGGCAGTTTTCACGCTGATGTCACTGCCGCCCTGGCGGGACTGGGGTTGGTTATTGCTGTTATCGAGTGCCAGATAAGCAATAAAACAAGCTAAAATCACGAAGAGGACCCAAATAAGCCGGGATTGTTGTGGTTGCACTTTGACTCCAGTTACTGTCAGAAATAAATAATCTGCGGTATTGTATGGAATAGTTGGCGAGCTGGATGTTGAAGTTATCGCATCACTGCTGGCGTTGGTCGTATCAGGAGCTGAATATGGCAGAAAAAAGTTGTGAAAGATGCAAGATGATCCGGTTTTATCTGGTCTGGACCATTTTGATGACAATCTTTACATTTTATTATCTAGATTTCTGAATAATAACAAATGCGTTACCTTTTTCGTGATCAAAGTAACCGTGGTGGAGCCGCATTATTATGCAGCAGCGCGCTGGTATTATTCTGTCTGATCATATTGCTGGCGATAGTGCCAGACTTAGCACCCACCCAGGCCTGGGTGCTGTTATTTATGCTGCTGTTGCTGGCCGGTGCTGTTGCTTACCATAAACTGACCGCGCCCTGGTTTTTGGTGGAACTGAACCCACAAGGCTTAATTTATCATCATCGCGCTGGCAGTTGGTTATTACCCTGGCAGGCTTTTGCCTATGCCAGAGTGGCAGAATTATCCGGGCAGGGCGAATTGGCTTTTATCGGTTTTAAAGTCACAGCTATTGAGCAGTTTTTGCCAAACTTACCGCTACGGCTTGCTGTTAAGTTGTTGATTGAGCAAAGGCATTTATTATTAACTGCCCTGAGGCAAAACTGCCCGAGCGGCACATGCCCCTCAGAGCTGATGCTGGAAACAGGTCCATATCAAAGCAAAACCCGCCTGTATCATGGCGTGCAGGCGATGTTTGCCCATCGGATGCAGCATTGCTCGACTTTATTGGGATTGGAGCTTTTTATTCCAACCGCGGGTTTACCTTTGCCGGCGCAGCAATTTTGTCAGCAGGTCAATCAAAGCCGGTTGATCTATTTAAAGAATAGCCAAACCTAGACACATTTTTACACCTGTATCATAATGCTGCCATCAGCATGTCAAAAGTAGGTGAGTGAGCCAATGAGTACATATGAAAGACCATTTCTGGTCAGTGGTCGGAATACAATTATTCATAAACAGAAAAAGCTCGATTTAATTATTGTGAATAACGACACTGATCCAGTGGTGATTGTTTCCAGAATGGGCGCTAAAATTTTTACTGAAACAGTGCCGGTCAACCGGATGGAAGCGAAAGAACGTTATATGGATATCGTTGATATCGGTAGTTCTGATGTATTTGGCGAAACTAAAACATTATTGTTTGTACAAGCACTGAATAACAAAGAATATAAAATTGATTACAGCAAAGTCGGTACAGAGCTGTTTATCCGCGTGCATCAGGAAAACTACATTTAATCGAGTCCGCCAGTGCCCTGCATTGCATGCAGGGCTTGCCTTTCTGTCAAAAATTTGTTCAAGTAGCCGTTATCTCTGGTAATAGTTGTGATCTCGGTGTGAACTCTATTTCAATGCAATTTAGTCGCGAAGAAGACGTTATCTCTATCGGCGTCGAAATTTCCCTGCTGCCATTGACCGCTGCGTTAGTGCGGGAAGCTATGTCTGAGGCCGGTTTTGGCCGTTGTTACATTATCCCTGATTTACTTACAAACTTGCTGGCGGATTATCAGGTGCTGCAAGGTGATTTAAAGCTGCAAAAAATTCCGCCCGGTTACCGGATGCAACGCCGGATCGCACAACGTAAAAATGCTGAATTGAAGTTTGATATTGCGCCGGATGGTATGACGGCACAAGCCACTATTATTGCGGCTTGGGGGGGCAGTCCGGTGTCAGCCAATGAACTGGTCAAAGCGGCGCAAGAGCAGGGCATTTGTTTTGGTTTTATGAAAGAGCAGTTGGTACAGCTGGTGACTGCAGCCAGTCGCGCTGAACCTGGTGTGATTCAGCAGGCGGTGATCGCTGTGGGCCGGGCGATGCAGCCGGGTCAGAATGCCAGATTCGAGCCGCTGGTGCCTGGCATGACAGTGCGGTTAAATAAACCTGTGATGACCAGTCAAAGTCGCAGTGATTTGCGTGATTTTGGCGTGATCCCATCCGTGCGGCAGGGAGAACCTATAG
>Ga0114982_1000492_pt1 | contig 21243 bp, 22 predicted proteins | sample Shrwel_input2_FT_FD_87183 | JGI IMG/M metagenome (GOLD analysis project Ga0114982, IMG submission 87183) | Subsurface microbial communities from deep shales in Ohio, USA - Utica-3 well 1 S input2 FT | ecosystem: Environmental > Aquatic > Deep subsurface > Shale gas/oil reservoir > Produced... | reverse complement strand
GTGTTGCACAACGTACCGAAAGAGCGTTGGCAAGATATGGGTCCTGCGATTTTGCGTTTAAAACCAGGAAAATATATTCCACTACCAAATGGTAAGCGTGAAAAGACTGTTGAAATCATGGGGCGTGATATTCAGGTTCCATATTTGGTTGATCCGAACACGGGTGTGAAAATGTTTGAATCAGCTAAAATTGTTGAGTATCTAAAGAAACAGTACGGACAATAAATATTGAAAAAGCACCTTCAAGAAGGTGCTTTTTTTATCATTTGCTTGTTGCACTCATGATTGTTTTGCAGCTTAAATACTTTTGTTAATATTGTGATGTGATCAACTAATGTTCAGTCAGTTATCTAGTTTATTCAAAAGCTCAAAAGTGACACCTGAACAATTGTTTTTGAAAGAGCATGCTTTAGCCTTTGATACGGAACATGGCACTATATTAGATGGTGTAAAACTGAATGAATTAGGTTTTCGTCTGGAGTATTTTTCAAATCGAAAATTAGATCGATTTGATGATTTAGAAAAGCTATTTAGGATTGCACCGCAAATTAATGAAAAGATCGATTTGGAAATTCATTCACAACGCTTTGTTGAACGATTGGGCAACACTGAGGAAAATCTTAAAGAACTTAAACAAGCGATTAAAGTGTTAAACGATTATTATGTAAATTTTCAAAGAGCAAGATAGTTTGGTTTTAAGTATGAATTAATCAATATATTTTCATATTTATGATAACTAGATAGGCTGTCTTTACCCTTACTTTTCAGAGATGAAAAGTAACAAAAATCTTTTGTCGGACTGATGGTACATCCTTGTTACTGCAGTCGAACGAGGCGGCGTCCATGCCGCCAACCACGATAGTAAATGAAAGTTTAAATTTAGATGAGTGAATTTTTTGTAGCTCAGAATATGAAAAAGGGACTAAATCCAAAGATTTAATCCCTTTTTGTGTCAGGCTAGCAATTATTTTTCAATAATAGCAGTTACACCTTGACCACCAGCAGCACAGATCGAAACTAAGATACGACCAGAACCTTTTTGGTTTAAGATTTTTGCAGCAGTCGCGATGATACGACCACCAGTAGCAGCAAATGGGTGACCAGCAGCTAAAGAAGAACCTTTAACGTTTAATTTGCTACGATCAATTGAACCTAAAGGTGCATCTAAACCTAAACGCTCTTTACAGAATTTTTCATCTTCCCAAGCTTTTAAAGTAGAAAGAACTTGTGATGCAAATGCTTCGTGGATTTCATAGTAGTCGAAATCTTGAAGTTTAAGACCAGCACGCTTAAGCATACGCGGAACTGCATAAGCAGGCGCCATCAATAAGCCTTCTTTCTTACCTACGAAATCAACCGCAGCTGTTTCAGAGAACGTTAAGTAAGCAAGAACTTCGTGACCATTTGCTTTAGCCCATTCTTCAGAAGCTAAAAGTACACATGAAGCACCATCAGTGAGTGGAGTAGAGTTACCAGCTGTCATTGTTGCAGCTTCGCCTTTACCAAATACTGGTTTTAATTTAGCTAATTTTTCAGCAGTTGAATCAGCACGTAAGTTGTTATCACGGCTTAAGCCTAGGAATGGCGTAATTAGGTCATCGAAGAAACCTTCTTCGTATGCTTTCGCCATTTTTTGGTGAGAAGACGCAGCTAAAGCATCTTGCTCTTCACGTGGAATACCCCACTCAAGCGCAGTAATTGCTTGATGGTCACCCATAGATAAACCAGTACGTGGTTCACCATTTTTAGGTGCATCCATAAGATCTTTAACATTGATCTTAGAAAGTGCTTTTAAGCGATCTTTACCCGTTTTAGCAATGTTAAGCTCAAGTAAAGCTTTACGTAAACCATCACCAAATGCGATAGGTGCATCAGATGTAGTATCAACACCACCAGCGATACCCACTTCGATTTGACCTAGAGCAATTTTGTTTGCTACTTGGAATGCTGCTTGTAAACCAGTACCACAAGCTTGTTGAAGATCACAAGCTGGTGTTTCAGGAGCAAGTTGAGTATTTAAAACACACTCACGAGTCATGTTGAAGTCACGGCTGTGTTTTAATACTGCGCCAGCAACAACTTCACCCAAACGTTGACCTTGTAGGTTGAAGCGCTCAACCAAACCGTTTAACGCAGCAGTAAACATGTCAATGTTAGAAGCTGTGAAATAAGCGCCGTTAGAGCGAGCGAAAGGAATACGGTTACCGCCGATAATGGCAACACGGCGCACAGTGTTTTGGCTCATGGTTTTATCCTGTTGAACAGAGGGTTTGGTTGTTTTAGCTGATGCTGCTTTTGTCGTACTAGAAGAAGCAGTACTTTTCGGACTACGAGTGGTAGTACGAGTTGTCTTAGGTGTCGTGCTTGCTGCTTTTGAAGTTGTGCTAGCAGTTTTACGTGTAGTAGAAGCTGCTTTTGATGTATTTGACACATTTTCTTCAGCAGAATTTTCGACTGCTGGATTTTCTTGAGTTGTTTTGCTCATAAGGCTTTTCCAAGCATAATTGCGATATTCTTGTGATAACAATACCATATTTACAATACTGCTGTATTGACTAGAATGACGCTTTAGACCACATTCAGGTCAAGACATCAGAACATGAACTCAAGTATGATTTGTTATGAGTCAATCAGACATTGATTTCATGTTTTTAGGCTAACATGAAGCATATGTTTGTAGAAAATTCATTTGTATGAGAGATAATAATCATGACCGATCAATACCAAGCATTTACACAATCACCTTTGGGTAAGTTTGTTGTAAAAAATTTAGGTTTACCATCGCCAGTAACGTTAGAACGTTTTGAAAGTGCTCAACCTGTTGTGAATGGTGCCGTATTGTTTGGCGCTGCTCCATCAAGCACGATTTCTGCTGCTATTGCTCAAGTACTTAGCAATATCCATGCAGATAGTTATGTGGGTAATAATGTTGAATTACAACAAACTGCTGCAAAAGTTGGTTTAAATCTTCGTCCTTTAAATGCTGATGATAAAGAGTCAAAGTTTAAAGCGGTGGTATTTGATGCTTCTGGTATTCAAGATTCTGAGCAATTAAAAGCATTGTATGACTTCTTTAATCCAATCGTTCGTCAAATTTCTAGTTCTGGTCGTGTGATTGTTATTGGTACAACACCAGAAACAGCTAAGACCGTAAAACAAGCAATTGCACAACGTGCGCTTGAAGGCTTTGTTAAATCTGCTGGTAAAGAATTTAAAAAAGGGATTACTGCTCAAGTGGTTTATGTTGATCAAGGTGCTGAAGCAAACCTAGAGTCAACTTTACGTTTCTTAATCTCTCCGCGTTCAGCTTATGTTTCTGGTCAAGTGATCTGTGTTTCTAAAGCGGATGTGGTTGACTTAGATTGGGCGAAGCCACTTGCAGGTAAAACGGCATTAGTAACAGGTGCGAGCCGTGGTATTGGTGAAGCAATCGCTCATGTTCTTGCTCGTGATGGCGCGCATGTGATTTGCTTAGACGTTCCACAACAACAAGCTGATTTAGAGCGTGTTGCAGGTTCAATTGGTGGCTCAGTATTGGCAATTGACATTACTGCTGCTGATGCGGGTGAAAAAATCAAAACTGCTGCTGCAAAACAAGGTGGTTTAGACGTTATTGTTCACAACGCGGGTATTACTCGTGATAAAACTTTGGCAAATATGAAGCCTGAGCTTTGGGATCTAGTCATCAACATTAACTTATCTGCTATTGAGCGCGTTAACGATTACTTACTTTCTAATGATGGTTTAAATGCAAATGGTCGTATCGTTTGTGTATCATCAATTAGTGGTATCGCTGGTAACTTAGGTCAAACTAACTATGCTGTTTCTAAAGCAGGTGTGATTGGTTTAGTGAAGTTCACTGCGCCTACATTAAAGAATGGCATTACCATCAATGCTGTTGCACCAGGTTTCATTGAAACTCAAATGACTGCTGCGATTCCTTTTGCGATTCGTGAAGCAGGTCGTCGTATGAACTCAATGAATCAAGGCGGTTTGCCTGTAGATGTCGCTGAAGCGATTGCTTGGTATGCATCAACAGGTTCAACAGGTGTGACTGGTAACGTAGTACGCGTTTGTGGTCAAAGCCTGTTAGGTGCTTAAGCATTAAGGTTTTGAAGAGGGGGTGCTAGTGCATCCCTTTTTTATAAAAATATAGAAAGGTTCATTATGAATACACGTCATTTTAGTCAATTACCAAAACCTTATTTAGCTTATCCAAAAGTTATCCAAGGTTTAATTTTCAAAAAGCCGAAAGGTGAAAAAGTTTTGCCGCAAGTTGAATATGTAGTTGATACACTCAAAATTGATGCAAAACATTTAGAAAGCTACAACGAAATTTGTGGTTTTAAAAATGATGGATTTGTACCTGCAATTTACTTGGCAGTATTATCTCAAAGCTTGCAAATGCACATGATGACGAGCGAAGCGTTCCCATTTGCGATTTTAGGTTTGGTGCATATCCGTAACCAGATCAAACAAACACGCAAAATTGGTGTAAATGAGCAGATTACATTGTCATGTAAATTTGGTGAGTTACAACCACATGATAAAGGCTTACAGTTTGATTTCATCACAACTGCAAAAGTTGGTGGTGAAGTGGTGATGGAAAGTTTAACAACTTACTTATCTCGCCAAAAAACTGAGAAAAAAGCATCTGAAAAAGCGAAAGAAAATAAAGAGCCAGCTTATCAGCCGCAAACAGAATGGAATATTTCTGAGAATACTGGTCGCCGTTATGCATTGATTTCAGGTGACTTTAATTTGATCCATATCCACGCTGTTACAGCAAAAGCATTTGGTTTTAAACAAGCAATTGCACATGGTATGTGGAGCAAAGCAAAAGCATTAGCTAGCCTTGAACTTCCGAATGCGTATGAAGCAGATGTTTGGTTTAAGTTACCTATGTTTTTACCTTCAACAGTAGAGTTTTTAACTGCGATTGAACCAAAACAAACTGAGTTATTAATTCGTAATGTAAAATCTAAAAAACCACATGTTGCGGGTACAGTAAAAGCCCTTTAATACCATCATGTATTTCTAATGATCCCTTTTGTTCGCAAGAGGGATATTCTAAAAGTATAAATATCATAAGGATTTGAGCTTTGATTAAAGAACTTTTATTAGCCGATACTCATAATTATCGTGGCACTGTTGATGAACGGTTTTCTGATTTAGCACGTCAGTTTAGCCGTTTTCAAGATGCAAGAAGCGATCGGGGTGGTGCGGCTTTGGTTGTTTATTTCCAAGGCAAAAAAGTTGTCGATATATTTACAGGTAAAAAATCTCAAGAAGAAGATTGGCAGTCTGATACATTGGCAATGTGCTATTCAACAGGTAAAGGAATCTTAGCAACGCTTGCACATATTTTAGTAAGTGAAGGCTTACTTGATTACGAGCAACCAATTGCAAATTATTGGCCTGAATTTGCTCAAAATGGTAAAGCGAATATCACATTAAGGCACGTGTTATCTCATCAAACGGGTCTATTTGATATTCGTAACCTTATCGATTCAGCAACAGAAATGTTAGATTGGCAACATATGTTAGAGGTTGTAGCAGGTGCTACGCCACGCTTTGCAGCAGGGCAAAGTTATGCGTATCAACCATTAACTTATGGTTGGATTTTGGGTGGTGTGGTTGAGAAAGCTGCTAAACAACCTTTATATTGGTTAATGCAACGTTATTTAGTTCAGCCGCTCGAATTGAATGGAGCGTATTTTGGCGTACCAGGTTCAGAATTGAATCGTGTCGCTCGCTTAATATCAAAACCAAAAACGCTTGTTACTTCTAAACCTCAAGTGCAAAAAAGCAATCAATCTAGAAAGCCATCTTTATCTGAAAAATTATTAGAACTATCAGGACAAAGCCCACAAGATTTTAAAGATGCGATGATTCCAAAAGGAATGAATCATTTTAGCTTTTTTAGCGATGCAGGCTTACAGGCAATTATTCCTGCTGCAAATGGGGTGTTTACTGCGGATAGTTTAGCAAAAGTTTACGCTATGCTTGCAAATAAAGGGCAGTGGAATGGTGAGCAGTTGATTCGCCCTGAGATTTTCAAGCAGCTGGGTAAAGTGCAATTCACAGCTCGTGATCGAGTTATGCCTATTCCAATGCATTGGCGTTTGGGGTATCACCGTATTTTAACTATGGGAAAACGTGCGCCACATGGTTTTGGTCATGTTGGTTTTAATGGCTCGGGTGCTTGGTGTGATCCTGATCGCGGAATCAGTTTTGCCTATACGCATAATTTTAATGTCACATCTGCGACAGGCGATTATCGTTTATGGGGTTTGAGTCAAGAAACGCTACGCTGTGCAGATGCTATTTTAAATGGGCGGAAAGGCTGGTTTTAATTGATCTTATTTGGATGAGGCGGAATATGATAAATAACCGCCTGATATTTGCTTTCTGTTTTGTATCCAGCAATAGTTCCACCTAAAAATTCAGCCAGTTTACGACTTGGCTGATTATCTACCGCAACAGGGTATACAAAGTATTTCGCGGATATATTGCGAGAAGCCCAGCAAAAGACTTCAAGCAATGCTTCTTTAGCAAAACCATGATTGTGACAATCTTCCCGAATCCACAAACCCAGTTCAGGGGTTAAAGTGTGTATCCGATGTAAGCCAATAAGACCAATAAAACGTAGATTTTCTTTATTACGTAATACGAAGTAAAGGTCAGTGGCGTTTGCTTCAGCAATCAGCCATTTTTTACAGATATGTTCTAATTCTTCAAGACTTTGAGCTGGTTCCCACGTCATATATCGAGTTAACGTTGGTGTTATGCAAGCATAGATTTCAGATATATCTTCAATAGAAAATATGAATAAATTCAGCCTAGAATTTTCTAAAATTGGTATTTTTATTTTTTATTTCATAAATAAATCTTTTTATAAATATCAACTTAACTTTAGTTTTTAAGTCAACGCTTATGGTCATTGTAACTTCATATTTTTACTGTCTTGTTCCTTCAAATTGGAGCGGCTAAACTCAAGATTAAACCGTTTAGTAAAATTAATTAATAAGAGGGCTTATGTGCTGAATTACGCACTTTTACAGCAAATCATATAGAGTAACAATCTTCGTTAAAATTACAGCTTCTGTTTGGATATTTAGTCTATTAACTTGAATGGTTAAGCAGATTATCGCTAAACTGTGATAAAAATAAGATTATGATTTTAAATAATATATTTTAAATATTGATTGATGTGAGAGGTTATTTTTGCTATTCTTTTTGTGCAAAAAAAGCACAAAAAAGGAAAATAAATGAAATTAAGTCTTAGAGTGATTTGTATAGCAGGACTATTAGCTGCATCAGCAGTTTATGCTTCTACTACATTATCTCCAAATCAAAATAGTAATAGTGGCAATATCCCAACGGGTTATGCTGATCTAAAATTTGTTTTAGCAAATGGCAATTGGGTAAAAAATATTTATTTGCCAAATAACGCAAATAATTTAGATAAGGTAACTATTCAATCAACAGCGGGCTATAAAAGTTACTTAGATACTTCAAATACAAATTTACCCATTGAAGTACTTGAAATACAAAGCGGAGATACTTTTCAATTTGTCTATAATTCAACTTCAAAGAAATGGGTGGCTCAACTTGCTACTGTAAGTCCGAGTAATAATTCACAAGTTGAACAAATCGCATTAAGTAATATTAAATTACAGCAAGTTTCAGTTGCCGATGGAAAATGGGCAAAAACAATTGTGCTGCCAACGAATGTGATGGATGGCGCTTTAGTTCAAATTGTTTCTACTGCGGCTTACGCTTCTGAAATTTCTAAAGATAATTTACTTTTTGGTAGTAGCTATAATCTAAATAATGGCAGTGAATACTGGCTCAAATATAATGCTGCTTTGCAGAAATGGGTTCCTGAGTTTATTAAACCCGTTAAAATAAACGTTAAGGATATTGGAACAAGCTTAAATGCTGTAACGACACCTGTGACGGAAGTTAATTTTGCAGATGCAAATTGGGTTTCAAATTTCACATTGCCAACTACTGCAAATGATCGTGATCGTATCATTATTAAATCAACAGCAACTTGGGTTGCAAAAATTAATAATACCAATACCAATAGTAGTGCGACATTGAGTCTGAAAACAGGTGATCAATATGAGTTTATGTATGTAACAGATAAGGCTCATTGGGTGCTAATGTCTGCTCCAACAAAAACTATTAGTTCAAGCAGTACAATTGCTTCAACTTTACCCAATATGACTCAGCCTACACTCAAAGTGAATATTTCGGATTCTAATTGGAAACAAAACATCAATTTACCGACAACGGCACAGGTGGGTGATAAGGTGATTTTGTCTTCTACAGCGGGCACAAATAGTTTTATTACAGCTGCTAACGGCTTATCTACTACAATCAAAACCGGTGAAAATCGTCGTTTTGTTTTTACTGCTCAAGGTTGGGCAGTTGATAGCTATACCATTGATATGTTGTTGGTCAATAGTCCAGAAGTTTCTACTATTTTAGGTGAAAGCGCATCAAAACTTCGTATGATTGAAGGATTGAATTTAACCAATTTAACTGCGGAAAATTCATCAGCCAAATTTTATTTAAGACAAACAGGATATTTAACTTATAAAATTCCTGCTGCGACTTTACTTGATGCGATTAATGTTGGTCGTTCGGATACAACCGTTCAAGCAGAGCGTAAACGCGTATTAGCAGATGGTGTATATTACCAAGGAAATGAGCCTGGCGCTGGTGGTTGTGGTTGGGCTTGGATCAATGCGAGTTCGTATAACATGATTGGTGCAAATGATATTGCTGGCTGTTCAGTTGCAGCAATGCGTCATGAAGTCGGTCATAATTTAGGTTTGTATCATGGTGACTCAGCCAATATCGGTTCAGGTTTTTCTCATCCATTAGGAAGCACCGCTTTGGGTGGAAATAACTTAAACTTCTATTCGAGCCCATATCTTTATAACCCTAAATATGGTGTGCGTTTAGGCGAAGAAGGCAAGAAAGATGCTGTTAGTGTTATTAATGCTAACGTTATCCGAATCTCACAATATAATTAAGTTGTTTTCAAATTTATGAAGCACTATAAAATTTTAACTTTACTTGCAGTCACGTTGATCGTGACTGTAGGTTTATTTGTTTTTTTTAAGCCTGATCAAGTTGTGGCATCTACACAGAATGGCTCAACTCAAAAATCAAATCGTTTTAATTCTTCGGATCAATCCGAATCTAATTTTCCGCGTGACAATTTGAATATTTCAAAACAGGAATTAGAAACTGCGAAGAAAGAAACCGTCTTGTTTCATGAAATACAAGACAATGATTTGAAAAATAGTGAAGCCTTACCGCTTTCTAAAGGCAATAAAGGAATGGCTGTTAACTATAATCAAAATATTATTGAAACCAAAAATATAGGTGATGTTGTTAAGTTCCAGATGCTTGAGTATGGACTCAATCGTAGTGGGAAAATTGTTGAAATTGAAAAGCTAGATGATGATATCTTACGTTGGCGTGGTGAGTTTGAACAAGGTATACCAGAGCGGAACTATTTTACAATTACTCAAAGCCAAAAAGATCAATATACGATTATTCAGATTTACAGTGACAAAGGAAACTATACGGCTGAAATCAAAAATGGACAGGGTATTGTGCAAGTGATGGATCAAGGCGTTGAAGATAAAGAAGTACATGCACATGATCATTAACTCAAGGATAAAGCTCTGATTTGATCATATATTCGGTATGCCTTTTAAAGTCTTCTTCATTGAGTCCAGACAAACCAAGTTTATAAATACCTTCTAAACCGCAAACAAATGCAATCAAACGCCAAGCAATGTCTTGGCTTTTTGTTTCAAATTTAAACTCTTCGCAAAGTTTACCTTCTTCGATAATTTTGACGATAGAATCGTGCCAATCTTGCATTGCGATGTTATAGGCTTTTTTAATTTCTGCATCTTGTTCAATTAAAACTTCAGCTTCATTCCATAATCTTAGATAGGGCTGAACTTGCTCTATATTTTCACAGCCCAGTAAAAAATAAATACGATGTAAATAGTTGTTTGTAGCCACCTGACTTTCAATTTCATCTAGTTGCTGCATGAGTTGAATAAATGCTTCGGCTTTCAAATGTGAGTTAGATGCAAAGTGATGATGTACTTGTCCTGTTGAGGTTTGTGCTTCAGTAGCGATACGACGTACAGTCATTGCTGAGAAACCTTCATTTAAAGCAACCTTCATAGCGGCTTGTAGAATCATTTCACGACGTTGATCTTTGTTTAAATATGCCATATTTCATCACCTTGAATAGCTTTTCACAAACCGATACAAACTAACTTAAATTCTAAAGTTGGACAAGCGTTCAGTTTAGATTATAATAACGCCAATTTGAACAATTGTCCAACTCAGAGGCATTTATGACCCGCAAGTGGTTAATTCTTGCAATCATTGCATTGATCTATCTCCCTGTTGTTATTGATGCAACCGTATTACACGTTGCTGCGCCAACACTTATTGATTCATTATCACTAACAAACAATGAATTGTTATGGATTATTGATATTTATTCCTTGGTTATGGCGGGATTGATTCTGCCGATGGGTGCGTTGGGGGATCGTATTGGATTTAAACGCTTAATGATGATCGGCGGCGGATTATTTGGTTTAGCATCTTTGATGGCTGCATTTTCTTCTACAGCATGGATGTTGATTGCATCTAGAGCGTTATTGGCAGTAGGCGCAGCTATGATTCTACCTGCGACACTCTCCGCTGTACGGAATACCTTTTTGGATGAAAAGCAACGTAATATTGCATTAGGTATATGGACGACTGTCGGTGGTGGTGGTGCAGCCTTTGGTCCTTTATTTGGTGGGTTCTTACTTGAGCACTTTCATTGGGGCGCGGTATTTTTAATCAATATTCCAATTGTTATCGTGGTATTGATCATGGCTTATTGGGTGATTCCAAAACAGGCGGGGCAACCAAAACAAAATTTAAACTTGGTACAAGCCTTAGTGTTGGTATTCGCCATTTTGTGCATCATTTATGCAGTAAAAACAGCAATGCATGCGTTTACTATGAGTGTTGTCGTGATTTTTGTTGTTGGACTTAGCTTATTAATTGCTTTTATCCGCAAACAATTAACCGCCACATCACCAATGATTGATATGCAATTGTTTAAACATCCTGTGATTGCTACGGGTATGGTCATGGCAGTCGTATCAATGATGGCACTGGTTGGTTTTGAATTACTCATTTCTCAAGAATTGCAGTTTGTTTATGAACTATCGCCATTAGCAGCAGGGATGTTTATTTTACCTTTTATGCTGGCGTTTAGTTTAGGTGGGCCTATTGCAAGTATATTGGTCAATCGCTTTGGTTTACGTTTGATTGCAAGTCTTGGTATGTTGATGAGTGCAATAAGTTTGTGGGGCTTAGCTAATACGGACTTTATGCAAGCCAAACTTCAAGCTTGGGCGTGGATGGTGGCGTTAGGTTTGAGTGTGGAAATAGCTTTACTTGCTTCCACCTCAGCAATCATGTCATCAGTACCACCCACTAAGGCAAGTGCTGCTGGTGCAATTGAAGGAATGGCATATGAACTTGGTGCTGGTTTCGGTATTGCTTTTTTTGGATTATTGCTTTCTTGGTTCTATGCACAAGCAATTGTAATACCAAATGAAGTTCCTGAGTCATTGATCGCGCAGGTGAGCACTTCAATTGGTGAGGCTGTACAAGCAGTTAAACAGGCATCACCAAGTATTGCTGATCAAGTGATTTCTGCGGCGCAACTTGCTTTTAGTCAATCACATCGGGCTGTATTAGAAGTGGCAGCAACCTTCTTTTTGGTGTTGACGGTATTTATTTGGTTTGCTTTACCAAAGCGAGTTGAGATCGTAGAGGAATAAAATAATGACTTACCCTTATCTAGATTGATTTAGATAAGGGAGTCTTTAGGGTATAGCTATTCCAAATTCACGTAAAATTTTACACAACTGAATCATCGGTAAACCCATCAACGTAGTTTGATCATCACCTACCATTTTCTCAAATAAGCTAATCCCTAAGCTTTCACATTTAAAACTACCTGCACAATGCAAAGGTTGATCAATTTCAATATAACGTTCAATTTCAGCGATCGTTAGTTTGCGAAATTTTACTTGGTAATGTTCGACCAGTGTGGTTTCAAAGCTAGATTGTAAATGCTGGACACTGAGCGCCGTGCTAAAAAATACAGTTTTTCCTGCGTTTGCTTGTAATTGTAGAGTCGCATTTTCAACCGTTAATGGTTTACCGATAAAGTCATAAGGCGCATGTTCACGCCATGCAACTTGATCAGAACCAATCACAATCGAGTTTGGATTTTGCTCAGCAATCACCCGTGCTTTCTCAAAAGCAAGACGTTTCGCTAAATTATCGGCATGTAATTCACCATCTGTTGACTCATCGATATCAGGTGAAATACAGCGATAATTTAGATGTAAACGATCCATCAGATCTTTGCGGGTTTGGCTGCTCGAAGCCAAAATTAGTTCAAATTGACGCATTACACCGCATATTCCACAAGAATATTAAGCGGAACATAATGTAAAACTGCATTATGGCAAGCGTTCAATTTAATAGGCGGGGCTTGACCCGCTTCATATGCCTCAACCCATCGTGTCACGCAAATACACCAAAAATCACCAGGCTTTAGTCCTGGGAATCCAGCTTCAGGCAACGGTGTAATTAAATCATTACCAATCTTTTGTGAAAAATTTAGAAATTCAGAGGTCATCTGTGCACACATGGTGTGTTGACCAATATCTGTAACCGAGGTATGACAAAAACCGTTACGGAAATATCCTGTAATCGGATCATAACAACAACTGGCTAAAGGTTCGCCAAGGACATTTAAACGATTAATTTTTGGATCAGGATGAATAGACATAATCATATTAAGAATAAGTGACATTGATTATCATAATCAAAAGTGACGCTTTCGCCAGCTTTTCTGCAAAAAAACTCACCTTTATTTTTGATAATCATTTAAAATTGTGCCGTTTTTAAAATCAACTAGAGAGCCACCCATGAATTTTCAGCGCATGACTGACCTTGATTTAACAGGTAAACGTGTTCTTATTCGTGAAGACTTAAACGTTCCTGTAAAAAATGGGGAAATTACTAGCGATGCACGTTTGCGTGCGGCGTTACCAACGATCAAAGCTGCTTTAGATAAAGGTGCGGCAGTGATGGTGTTTTCTCATCTTGGTCGTCCTGTAGAGGGTGAGCCAAAACTAGAACAATCACTTGCACCAGTAGCAGCGTATTTAACGAAAGCTTTAGGTCAAGATGTAAAATTATTTACTGATTACTTAGATGGTGTTGAGGTTGAAGCAGGTCAAGTTGTATTGCTTGAAAATGTTCGTTTCAATCATGGTGAAAAGAAAAATAACGAAGAACTTGCAAAAAAATATGCAGCACTTTGTGATGTATTCGTTATGGATGCCTTTGGTACAGCACACCGTGCAGAAGCGTCAACTGAAGGTGCAGCACGTTTTGCTCCAATCGCAGCAGCAGGTCCATTATTGGCTGCTGAGTTAGATGCACTTGGTCGTGCGATGCAAACGCCTGAAAAACCAATGGTTGCGATTGTTGCAGGTTCTAAAGTTTCTACAAAACTAGATGTACTCAATTCACTTTCTACAATCTGTGATCAACTGATCGTGGGTGGTGGTATTGCCAATACATTCCTTGCTGCGGCAGGCTTTAATGTTGGTAAATCACTGTACGAAGCTGATTTAGTTGAAACTGCAAAACAAATTGCTGCAAAAGTTAGTGTTCCATTACCAACAGATGTTGTAGTTGCTGATGCGAGCCAAATTAGCTTCGATGATTTCTTAGGCTCATTAGCAAATGCACAAGCTGTTGTGAAAAACGTTGCAGATGTAACTGATACCGATATGATTTTAGATGTTGGTCCAGAAACTGCTAAAGCATTTGCTGAGATATTAAAAACCTCGAAAACGATTCTTTGGAATGGTCCAGTAGGCGTATTTGAAGTGGATCAATTTGGTGAAGGAACCAAGACGCTGTCGTTAGCAATTGCTGAATCGGCTGGTTTCTCTATTGCAGGTGGTGGTGATACCCTTGCTGCAATTGACAAGTATGAAGTTGCTGATCAAATTGGTTATATTTCGACTGGTGGCGGTGCATTCTTAGAGTTTGTAGAAGGCAAAACTTTACCTGCTGTTGCAGTTTTACTTGAGCGTGCATAATCAGTATTAATCTTATATTTTTTAATAAGATGATAGAAAAAGAGCCGAGCTGAATCGGCTCTTTTTTGTTTTAGGATGAGTTTCAGTCATAAAAATGTCATATATTTGAAATATGCTTGTCATCAACTTAAGCAAGTAACTGTGGAAAGCCGTGATGAAATTCAAATTAACTCTTGCCGCTTTAATCATTGCCCCAATCATGTTGACTGCGTGTGCAAAGAAAGAAGAAGCGAACAACGCTGAACAGCAAGAACAAGAACAAGCAGCTTCAACTGTATCGACACAGACTACCCCAGAACAACAAGCTGCCATTGATGCAATTGATAAACCGAATTTAGATGAGAAGAATACTGATGTTGTAGAAAGTGCAGCATCGGAAGGAGCAGCGAGCGAAGCTCAGTAAGCTCCTCTACAATCAGAAAAGCCGATGTGATCACATCGGCTTTTTTTATTTAAGCATTAGGCTTGCAGTAGAAGGTCAATGTCGTTTGGTAATCATCATCTTTGGCTATAGAAGCATTTTTCCCTGTAAGTGTGCCGATTACGCCCGCAGCAGCTTCGACCATTTTTCCAGTTTGTTCATCTACGACGCCTTTCAATACACCTTGGTAATCTGTTTTTTCGTCGACAACAACAGGGGCAGTATTGCGCGTACAAGTTTTTTGAGCAGCACTTATTGTATTGTTTTTAGAAATTAAATTTGTTTTACCAATACCTGTCACTTCATATTGATTATTTTCTTTTTGAATCGCTAAGGTATTGGTTGGTGTTGATGCACATGCAGTAAGACCAAGTGCCAAGCCACCTAATAAACTCATGATAAATGTTTTTTTCATTGCTTGCTCTCTGGTAGTTACATAATTGTATTATTTGAACATATAATTTTTGAGTGCTTTTGCAGGTTATGTACAGTTTGTAGTGAGGCTCTGTTAAATTTCTCAAATTGATGATTCAGCAAGGATTAAACGTGGTGGAAAATAGTCAGATTATGCTAATCTAGCGCAATCCTTATGTTAGTTAGATTCATGTCAATGACGGACTCAAATATAGAGACGATTCATCAAAATATTCATCAACGTCAATCGATTGGACAACTCATTGAGCCTGCGCCCAATACACAACAAATTGAAAAAGCAGTACAAGCTGCACTTACAGCGCCTGATCATCACCGTTTAAAACCAACACGTTTTGTTGTTGTAACACCCGAATTACGTGCTGCATTTGGTGAGCATTTAGCTCAAGCTTTGACTGATTTAGGTGAGGCTGATCCAGCACAATTAGATCGCGCTAAACAGCATCCTTTTCGTGCTCCTTTATTGGTCTTGGCATTAACTACGCTTCAAGATCATCCAAAAGTTCCTCATTTTGAGCAGATATTAAGTACAGGTGCAGCAATTCAAAACTTCTTGCTCTCCTTACAAGCACAAGGCTTTGCAAGCATGTGGCGTTCGGGTGCAGTGGTTGAGTCAAATTGGTTAAAACAACAATTGGGGCTTAAGCAACAAGATCTAATTTCTGGCATTATTTACATTGGAACAGCGGCTAAAGCAATTGCTCTTCGTAATGATGTAGATGTTCAAGAATTTTTAAAGGTTTGGCAGCCAAACTAACCTTATTTGTTAACGATTAAAGAAATAAATTGGTTTAGGATAAAAAATGACAGAGTTAAAATTTAGTGATTTAGTTGAGCCTGTAGCAGTAGATCAAAAAACAGCATTAAGAATTACTGTATTGGGTGGTGGTAGTTTCGGTACGGCAATGGCCAATTTAGCTGTGCGTAATGGCTGCGACACCATGATTTGGATTCGTGACGAAGAAGCAGCGAATGAAATAAACCAAACACATGTTAATAAACGTTATTTACCTGATTTTACATTGGAAACAGGACTGCGTGCAGTATCAGATTTAGAATTGGCTGTGCGAGATCGCGATATTATTTTAGTAGCAATTCCAAGTCATTCATTTCGAGATGTTTTGAAAAAAATTGCGCCGTTCATTAGCGCTCAAGCAGTTGTTTCTCTAACTAAAGGTATCGAAGCAAAGACCTTTAGTTTCATGAGTGAAATCATTCGTGAAGAATTACCTGAAGTGCCTTATGGCGTATTATCAGGACCAAACTTAGCAAAAGAAATTATGGCTGGTATGCCATCAGGTACAGTAATCGCAAGTGAATCAGAATTGGTTCGTTATGCAGTTCAACATGCTTTACATAGTGCCTTATTCCGTGTCTTTGGTAGTGATGATGTGCATGGTGTTGAGTTGGGTGGAGCACTAAAAAATATCTATGCAGTTGCGATGGGTATGGGCGGGGCTTACAAGATTGGTGAAAATACCAAAAGTATGATTTTAACTCGTGCTTTGGCAGAAATGAGCCGTTTCGCTGTAAAGCAGGGTGCTAACCCATTAACTTTCTTAGGATTGTCAGGTGTCGGTGATCTATTTGCGACGTGCAATAGTCCATTGAGTCGTAATTACCAAATTGGATTTGCACTTGGATCTGGTAAAACGCTTGATCAAGCAACAAAAGAGTTAGGTCAGACGGCAGAAGGGATTAATACCATTGTACAAGTACGAGCTAAAGCACAAGAGTTAGATGTGTACATGCCGATCACGAATGCATTGTATGAAGTCATTTTTGAAAATGCACCACCTATGACAATTGCGCTTTCTTTAATGAAGAATGGTCATCGCAGTGATGTTGAGTTTGTTTTACCTCATCATGAAGTCTAATCAAAAAACTGTCATCAAATGTAGTTAAAATATAGATATAAAAAATAAGGTAATTTTATGCAGTTAACTTTAGTTCGTCACGGTGAAGCGTCTCCAGCCATCAATGGAAATGATACGCAACGTCCCTTAACACAACGTGGACATCAGCAAGCTGAACAAACAGGTCAGTTTCTCAAAGATGTTATTCAACCTGAAATTTTTATTGTCAGTCCTTTATTACGTGCCCAAGAAACTCTGGCGCATATAAAAGCTCATTTTTACGGTATTCCAGTTTTAATTTGCGATAAAATTAAACCTGATGATGATGCGAAAGATGCGATAGAATGGCTATCTAAATTGCCGTATGAATCAATTGCTGTTGTGTGTCATATGAATGTAGTTGCACATATTGCTGAACAATTGACGCATGAGAATTTTAATCCATTTGCATTGGCTGAAGCACGTATTTATGATCAAGCTGTGATCGCAAATGGTTTATCTACACAAAAGAATCGTTTTACACCAACAATATAATTTTATATATCCACAATAGGATAAGGGTACTGAACACCGATGCTGCATATATGGATGCCCGAAACCAATGGAACATGGTATTGGTCGAATGGGGAAAATTGGTTAGAGGCAGTAAGTCTTGAACAGTTGATACAAGATTTGCAAGCGCATAACGGCAAAGAAGCTGTGCTTTATTTTCCAAGCCGAAATGCTCAAATCATGCAGCAACCCATGACTAAAACGCATTATAAGCAACTAGGTCAAGAGGGGATCAAATATCTATTAGAGGAGTTTGTAACCTTACCGATTGATCAAATGAAAGTTGTTCATCATTTCCAAAATGATCAACTTTATATTTTGGGTGTTGCTCAATCGACCATTGAAACTTGGCAACATGCTTTAAGTCTTTTACCCGTCCAAATTACAGCATTTTTACCCGATTTCTTAATTTTGCCAGAACCAGAGCAAAGTGAAGTGGTGATTGTAAATCTTTACGATCATTTATTGGTAAGAGAAGATATTTGGTCTGGCAACTCAGTGGATGATCTGGCTCTATTACTAGAATTTCAATCTCCAGAAACAAAATATAGATTTGCGAACCTGACTGAAACCCAGCATAGTTGTTTAGAACATATTTCAAGCCAAGATCAGCAGATACAGTTTAGTTATCAATTTCAGCCTTTATTAAAAGTAAAACAACATCCATTTAATGTGCTGCCAAAATCGAAAAATGCAGATGTTAAATGGTCTGGTTACTGGAAAGCTTCTGCATTTGTATTATTGGCCGTTATTTTTATTCAAATCGGATACGATGCTTTACGTTGGTCTAAATTGAGGAACGTTGCTGATCAAACAGCAGTTCAGGCGGTTGATCAATACAAACACTGGTTTGGCGAAAATAGTCGTGTGACTGAACAAAATATTAAAAGCCAATTTGAAAGCCAGTTGCGTATGAGTCAGCTTGGTGATACGCAAGCGTTGTCTTTACTCAGCCGAGTAGGGCCAATCTTAATGCAAAAACAGATCGTTGCTCAGCAAGTCAGCTATGAAGAGTCCATGTTGGCAATGTCTTTAAAAGCTAAATCAGCAGATGACTTGCAAGCACTAACTCAACAATTGAATCAACAAGGCTTTCAAGCTGAATTAGGTAATGTTCAAGCGGACAGCATCGGTGCAATTGGGATGGTGAAAGTAAAATAATGAAAGCAATAACAGTATTACAAAATAGCTTGGATCAAAAAACCGAAGCGCTGAACCAATATTTACAGACTTTATCTGTTCGTGAACGAATGATGGTGATCTTCACAGCCGTATTTTTGACCATTGTGATTATAGGCTCTGCCTTATGGAAAATGCATACTCTAGCCGATCAGCAACAAAATCGCTTAAATGAACTTAAAGATTTAACCGTTTGGATGCAAAGTAATGCAGCCACGATGAAGCCTGCCAATGATCTTGGGCTTTCAGTTGCAGATAAAATTCAGCGTACTGCTCAGCAACAAGGTTTAGCCGTAGCGTCTCAGCAAAACGGAGATCAGATTCAATTGATTGCAGAACATCAAAATTATGCTGTTTTGGCTAATTTTTTGATGCAACTCTCTCAAATGGGCGTTAGTGTGCAAAAAATGGATATGGTATCGAGTAATAATCAAATTAAATTAACTGCAACAGTTGAATGAAAAATAGGGGCTACGGTTCCTATTTAGTTTTTTATAATTTTAATTATTGTTTCGCCATGCCTTGAATAAATGTTCATTGTTGATTGTATTTTTTCTAAGCGTATTTTCATGCTTTTTAGCCCAATATTGACATTTGATGCACTTATTTCATCTACATTGAAACCAATACCATCATCTTTAATTTCTAAAATTATTTGTTTGATATCTGAAAAATACAACCGAACCAAAACTTTTTTGGCATAACTATGTTTGATCACATTTGTTAAAGCCTCTTCTGTTACTCTCAACAATGTTAGGCATTCTAAAGCTGTTGGTTTGGAGCACCAGATCTCAGGAAAACTCCAAATAGATTGGATACCTAACTCATTAAAAATTTGGCTAAAACGATGTCGAATCGGTGCTCCCCATAAAATTGGAGTTTTAGGAATTTCTTTAGAAACTGTTGAGCTGCTGTCGATAACTTCGCGTAGATCATCTCGGAGTAATTTGAGCATTGATAAAAATTGCTGATTACTCAGATTTTGCTGGCTTTGACTGACAATACTGATTGAGCGAATTAATGAACCTCCCACAATATCGTGTAAATCATGAGCAAGTTGTAAGCGCTCTTGCTGTCGAATTTTTTGTAAATCAGATTGCTGAATATGAAATATTTCTTCCATATAACTCATCAATAATAAGCTTGAATAAATTAGTAATAAGATAAAAAAAGAAAACTGTAAGTAAAACCAATGGTGATTAAGATTAAAGATTGTCTCAAGACTACTTTTATTGAGTAAAAAAACAATAAGGATGAGAATAGTCCCCAAAAAGTATATTTTTAATAAATTATCAAATAATTTTTTTGTTTTGAATGTGATAATTTTTTTTATTTGAATTGATGTAAGTAGTAAATAATACAAAAATAGAGCTATCAAAGTGCTATGTAAATCTTTTTTTATTTGTGAATAATACACTAATAAAATAATGGCAATTAAAGTGGTGAGTAGGAAAGAAATAATATTAATTTCAATATTAAATCTTTTAGATATTGAAAAGTAAAATGAAATTAAGATAGATAGGGAGAGTGCTAATACGATGAATAAGAGTAAAGTTGAAGGATGAGATGTTTGTAAATATGATACTAATAACATATTTCCTGAAGATAAAATAAGTATTGCAAACCAAGTGATGGATAAAGGAAGTTTTTTTTGGATAGATGTAAAGATTAAAAATAAACCACTAATGATGAGGAAAGATGGAATAAATAACCCAAAATAATTTTCAATATTATACATTTGATTACTTTTATAATTAAAATAAACCCAAAGAGTAAGCAATTTTTATTGCCTTAGAACGACTGTCTACAGCAAGCTTACTATAGATATTTCTCAGATGAGCTTCGATAGTATAACGTGACAATCCTAGCTCATTTGCAATATCTTGATTATTTAAACCTTGAGTGACGTGTTCTAATATCTCAAGTTCTCTACATGATAAGTTTTCAGGCGAGTTCTTAATTTTTTGAGGTTTTTTCACCATATTTGATAAAATAATTTGAGCCAAAAAAGGATCTATCGGAATACCACCCTGTAATATTTGTTTAATTGAAATAGTGACTTCATAATCATCACGCTCTTTCAATAGATAACCAGTTGCACCAGCTTGTATTGCTTTAAAAATTGCATCTCTGGTACTCCAAGCTGAAATAACAAGAATTGGAATGGTAGAATGTTTTTGTCTCAAACTACGAATTAATTTCGTACCATTGCCATCAGGCAAACCTAAATCGACTAAGGCAAATGCAATATTATTTTGTTTTACCTCAAGCATAGATTGAGATAAGTTTTTAGAAAATATTAAATCGCTATTGCTATAATTAAGATCAATTAAAATTTTTTTTAATCTATTTTGAACTATATAGTCGTCATCAACAACCAGAACTGGTTTTGGTAAAGCAGAGCCAAGTAAATTTTGATCAAAAAAACTTAATCTATGGCGAATTCAAACATGAGGTGCGACAGTTTCAAAAGCCATATGATAATCAACAAGCTGAGCAAATTTCTCTAATGGTGTAAGCCAATCTAACGCCTTTCTAGGACGAGTATTCAGTGACATGG
>Ga0114982_1000490_pt1 | contig 21265 bp, 19 predicted proteins | sample Shrwel_input2_FT_FD_87183 | JGI IMG/M metagenome (GOLD analysis project Ga0114982, IMG submission 87183) | Subsurface microbial communities from deep shales in Ohio, USA - Utica-3 well 1 S input2 FT | ecosystem: Environmental > Aquatic > Deep subsurface > Shale gas/oil reservoir > Produced... | reverse complement strand
TGAAAGTTTCATATCAAGATGTAATGCCTTATTATTTTATTAATTCTAATCAGATCAAACACTATTTGCTCATGGCTGAAAACGACCAATTGGTCGGTAGTCACAATAGCTTTGACCTTGACCGTGCATTGAGGGAAAAGGGCAACCATAGTCATATTGCAGTTATTCCCAAAACTGGACATTTAACGATTATTGCGACTTTAGCAAGTTTTGCCAGTCACTACTTCAAAACCAAACGAACGATTATGCACTTCTTAGATGAAGCATTAGAAGGTTAAATAAATGAAAAGGCATCTTTTAAGATGCCTTTTCTTTACTCTCAATGATTTCAGTAATCATGGCGTGTGCGATACTACCTTTGAATGGAATCTCTGGTAGTTGGTCAAATTTGAAAAATTGAGCATCACTGATTTCTTCAATCTGTAGTTCAATCTCACCAGAATCATATTCTGCATGAAACGCAATCATTAAATTACTTGGAAATGGCCACGGTTGGCTTGACATGTAGCGAATATTTTTAAGTTTTAGCCCAACTTCCTCAAGAGTTTCACGTTGTACAGCTTCCTCAAGAGTTTCACCAACCTCAACAAATCCTGCAATCAGTCCGTACATATTGCCATAATGCTTGTGTGCTGATTTTGCTAACAGCACCTCATCCTTACCTTTGGTGATAATGGTAATCACGCAGGGCTGTACGCGAGGATATTGATGATACCCGCAGGCAGGGCAAACCATTGCATATTCTTTGGGATGAATTTCGGTGTGATGTCCGCAATGACTGCAAAATTTATGGTTACGTCGCCACTCAAGAAGTTGAACGGCACGACTAGCTTGAAGAAACGCTGTCGTAGGCCATGACTGAATCAGTTCCCGAATTGGTACAAGTTGATAGCCTTCAGGAATGATTTCATCATCGAGGAGATCACGAGCAATGACATGATCATTGTGATGTATGGGTAAATCACTTGCTAACTTTTCAACTCTTGGTAGTTCTAAATTTTGATCGACTAACAGTTTTTGATGTTGAAAAATATAAGCAAGTGATAGTTGAGTCATTATGCAGCCGCAGTAATTTGTAATCGTTGACTGCTTGATAATGCCACATCAAACATAGATTGCAACACTGGCTGTTTATTCTTTAAGTTATCTACGAGTAAATCTAAACCAGCGACAACATTTAGAATACAATTCACATGTTCAGCATCGAAACTTTCATTTTGACTTAAGCGATATTGAGCAAAATGAGCAGCGCCTAATAGTGCAGTTTGTTGTGTAGAACTTCCTAAGAATAAAGCTGCACCCGATAATTCATTCAGATAAACAGGCAAGGCTTCTAAGTTATGTGCAGTCGGGTCTTGTGCATATAAACTAAGTGTTTGCGTTAACGTATCAATTAGCGTTTTTGTTTCAAAGATCAATGCTTTGTGCGCTTCATCTAATCGATCTAGAGAAATCTGCATATTATTTACACGTAGTTGTAAACGACTAGAAGTGTAATTACGCTCTAAAATTCCAATAGAATTCATTGACGCTAAAATACTGTTCATTAATTGCTGAATCGATGTTGCATCCGTTAGTGTATTCGGTTGGCTCAACTTTTCAGCTTGCTGATCTAATTCTTTCGCTGCTTCATTTAGATTTAATACTTTAAATACATTCGCAAGTTGATTCAATTTTTGCTGTAATTCTTGCGTTTTTTCAGCCGACATATTTTGATGGTTGTACTCAATTTCATTACGAATTTGAGCCATTTCATCCGTCATTAACTGGCTAATCGTATGTACTGTTTCATAATCTGGACCGTACAAGTGACGACTTAAAACTTGAAGTTGAGTGTCACTGAGAAGCTCATCACCTATATTTAGTTGTTCACGAATATGTTGGGATAAATCATCTTCTTGGCTAATACAAATACTTAAAATATCTGCAAGATCGGCAATATTACTTTGGAACGTAGCTGGTTGATTTAGGAATTTGCCAATATTAGTTTCAATTTGAATTAGTGTTCTTAAACGTGCTTCAGTGATTAAGAGCTCATCAATATGACCTAAACCAACATTAACCAGTTGCCAATATTGTTGGCTTGGTTGGTTTGTCGCTAAACCTGCTAGATAAACGCCAACCAATTTAATGCCTTGTAAATCTAATGGTGTCTCAGCTTGTTTGATGAGTTTGTTCAAACACAATTTATATAACTGATGAATATATTGAGATTGTTCTAAACTTGGTGCTAGCGGCAAGTTAAAGCTAGGTGTAATACAATCGAGTAGTGGTTGAATCGTTTGACCTTCTTTCGTGATTGGTTTACCGAGAGCTTTTTCCAAACGATTTAAGGTATCAATTAAAAATTGAGGAACTTTTACTTCACGTAAACAAATAAATTCTATGTAACGTTTAAGCATAGTCGTGCCTTCGCTCAGTGCGATGACATCACTGGTTTTAATTTGCTGTGGTTGAGCCATGATTTGGCGCATGAGTTCAGCGGAGTATTGAGTGATTTGCGCTAGGTGGGGCATATCAATCAATTTAAGAACTTGAGTGCACTGTTCAAATTGATTGAGTGCATCATCAATACCGAAAGGTAAGGCTTGTTCTTCAGCAAGCGTATTAACTGCCGTCTCTACTAATTTAATCGAATTGTCGATCTCATTTTTTATTATTAATAATGCAGTTGGGTCGAAATGAATCGAGGTTTGGTAAGACATATGACCTACACCTTTCCTAAGTTGTTATATCCATGAACCTCCCATCATAGGAGGTTAAAATCATTAATGGTTAATATAACTTAACTTTGAAAGCTTGAAATACAAAAACTTATATTGCAGAACAAATTTATTTTGCAAAAAAGCAAGCGCTTCCATGTTTTTGCTCAAATTGTTTGACCCATGTCTCATGTTCATTTAGCTCATGCTCTGAAGGGCGAATCACTGGTAAATCCACTTGGACACGTTGGCGAGTCATTTTATTTTGATTTTGCTCCGATTGGGAGTGTGAATCCATATCAAAAGAGACTTGCCCACCTGTCATTGCAAGATAAACATCTGCCAAAATTTCAGCATCGAGTAAGGCACCATGAAAAGTACGATCTCTTGCTGGAATTTCATAGCGACGCACTAAAGCATCAAGTGAGTTTTTTTGACCTGGATGTTTATTTTTAGCAAGTGCTAAAGTGTCGGTCACCTCACATACATCTGAAAGTGCAGTTAATCCGACACGTTTGAACTCCATATTTAAGAAGTTCATATCAAATGTTGCATTATGCGCAATAATTTCAGCGCCTTTTAAATAGTCAAAAAGTACATCGGCAATTTCTGCATATTTCGGTTTGTCTTGGAGAAAGTCATCGCTTATACCGTGGACATTCTCAGAATCACCTACAGGTTTTTCAGGATTAATATAAATATGAATAGAACTACCTGTTAGCTTTCGGTTGATCATTTCAATCGCACCGACTTCAATAATACGATCACCATCTTGGAAGTAAAAACCAGTGGTTTCAGTATCTAGAATAAGCTGACGAGGACCTTGAAGTTTGACTTTCGCTTCAGTGATCACAATGTGTGGATGTTGAGACATTTGATTGCTTTCCAATGTCTCAGTTGGTGATTCAATGAGCTTTACATCTGCTTCAAGTTCTATTTCTTCTTCAATCATTTCATCTATATCATCATGAATATCTAAGCCAAAAGGATCGTTCAAGAGCCAATCAGCTTCAGGCTTTTTTGTATCAGCGTTAGCCTGCGTCGAAGATTTTAATTGTTTAGCAGTCTGTTCGACACCTTGGTTGGCTAATTGATCAGCCATTTCATTTCCAGCATGACCAGCATGACCTTTGATCCAGTTCCATTCAATTTTACGATTTGCACAGACTGCATCTAATTTTTGCCATAGGTCAGGGTTTTTGACATCTTTCCAGTTTTTCTTTTTCCAACCATGAATCCATTCTGTAATCCCTTGTTTTACATAATTGGAATCAGTCCAAACAATCAGATGTGCATCAATAGGGCAGAATGAAACACCTTCAATCGCTGCCTGAAGCTCCATTCGATTGTTGGTTGTATCTGGTTCACCGCCACAAAGCTTATGTTCACCTTGTTCGGTAATGATATATGCCCCCCAACCACCTAAACCTGGATTGCCTTTACATGCACCATCGACATAAAGTGTGATTGTTTGAGACATAATTGAACCTAAAAATGAAGAATCTGAGTAGTAAAAAAAGATGAGATTTTGAGTGTACGACTTTAAAAGTTTATCACCCTCATCTGATAAGTTGTATTCTAAATCTAAATTTGACGGTTAAACCGTTACAAAACTCATATTTTTTAATTTCTTGTAACATTTCCATGCAAATCACGTTAAATTATTGCCTTGTCTAAGTGACATGCTTTACTACAATGGCAAATCGAAGAAATAAACTAGCGCGAGTTGACTGGAAGATTTTATGTATAAATCGAGCACATTGATGTGGCAAACATCTGCAACATCATTATTCAAAATTACTGTACTTACTTCTGCTCTAGCTGCGTTGGGAATTACAACAGGCTGTTCGTCAACTCCGCAATCAAGTAAAGCTTCTACTTCAAAGCAGGTAGGTTCTGGATATTTAGATGCCGGAAGCTTAGATTCGCTTGAAGATTTACTTTCCGCTACTGATATGAGAGCTGTGGAAGGTGATCGTTTGTTAGTACTCAAACATGGTGATGTGTGGAAGCGTATGACCGTGGGCTTCAAAATGGATTTGAACCATTGGGACTCTCGTATTGAAGCGCAACGTGGTTGGTTTATTTCTCGTCAACCTTATTTAGATCGATTAAGTGCGCGTGCCAGCCGTTATTTATACCACACTGTAAAAGAAGCAGAGCGTCGTGGGATGCCAACCGAATTGGCGTTATTACCTGTAATTGAAAGCTCATATGACCCTGCTGCAACAAGTAGTGCAGCCGCTGCGGGTTTATGGCAATTCATCCCAAGTACAGGACGTATTTATGGATTACAGCAAACTGGCTTGTATGATGGTCGCCGTGATGTGGTTGAGTCTACTCGTGCTGCTTATGAATTCTTGGGTAGTTTATATAACCAATTCGGTTCTTGGGAGTTGGCTTTAGCAGCTTATAACGCTGGTCCTGGTCGTATACAACAAGCAATTAACCGTAACCGAGCTGCTGGCTTACCAACAGATTATTGGTCACTCAAGTTACCTCAAGAAACGATGAATTACGTGCCACGATTTTTAGCTGTTGCACAGATTATTAAAAATCCAAGTCATTATGGGGTTGCATTACCGCCAATTGCGAACCGTCCGCATTTCCGTGAAGTTGCTTTGTCAGCACCTTTAGATTTAAATCAGATTGCTTCAATTACTGGTTTGAGTCGTGCTGAACTGTATGCATTGAACCCAGCTCATCGTGGTGAGAGTGTCGATCCTTCAAGCCCGATGCGTATTTTGATCCCAGCAGATTTGAGTCCTTCGATTGATGCAAAACTACGTGGCGGTAAGGCAAGTTCAGGTGGTTTCTGGGCAAGTAATAATACTCCACCAGCGATGAATAATACGTTGAATACCTCAACAACAATTCGTACCAATACAGGTCAATCCATCACGCCATCAGTAAAAACACCACCGCCTTTAACGGCGAATAATACGACTCGTCCATCGGCAACAACTTCGGTTACAGGTGTAAAATTAAATACTCCTCGAGGTTCTGATGCACTTGCTTCATTTGCTGCCGCTGCTGATGTACCAAGCGCACCACGTATTCCAGTTGCCATTACGCCAGCAGCAAATATTAAACCTGTAAAAATAGAGCCGCCTATTTCACTGAAAGAACGTGAGCAAATTGTTGCTGCTGTCAAACAAGATGGTGAAAAGAAAACAGTTGCTCAAGTTTTAGAACCTCAAGCAACACAGGCTGAAAAAGATCAAGTGGTTGCTGAGATCAAAGCGATTGCACCTAAAGGGACTGAAATTGTTGATCCATTCGATGGCAAAATTAAATTAACAGCAATTCAAACCAGTCAGTCTGTAGCCGATGAAAAAGGGCAAGAAGTTACGCGAGGGTTCGCTTATCCAAAAAATTTAGTTGAAGATACAGCTACGGCGAATAGTGAAGATGCTAAACGAAACCAAGGCAAACCGTATATTAAAACGGATACAGATGTGGTTGTCGTTGCTCCTAAAGGTAAGCGTAGTACCTATGTTGTACAACCAGGAGATACATTAGCTGTTATTGCGCAAAAAAATAATGTGAGCTGGCGAGATATTGCTCAATGGAATCAAATTGATCCAAACGGAACTTTATTCGTTGGTACAAGTTTGTACCTCTATGATGCTAAACCTCAAGCTGAAGCGCCTAAAGCGGCAGAAAAGAAACCTGAAAGTTATGTGGTGCAATCAGGCGATAGTCTTACGAATTTGGCAGGTCGTTTTGATTTAAGTATTAAACAATTAGCAGATTTTAATAATTTGTCTGTAACTGACGGTCTATTTGTTGGGCAAAAACTTACACTGATTGAGCCAAAAAATACAACCCGTGCGACACGTACATCAGATACTAAAACGACGACATCTCAGAAAGTAGCGACTAAATCTTATACCGTTAAACGTGGCGAATATCTGAAATTAATTGCAGATCGTTATGCTTTATCGAATCAGGAACTTGCTGATTTAACGACAGGTTTAACTGCCAGTAGTAGTTTGTTTGTTGGCCAAAAGATTAATGTTCCTTTAAACGAAGTTTCTGAAACTGAAAATGTTGCTGAAACTAAAACATCAGTGAAATATGACAATGTAACAACCTCGATAGGGGTTAAGACTGAGAATTATACAGTTCAGCGTGGGGATACATTATCAAGTATTGCGACCAAATCTAAGCTAACTCTGAATGAGTTAGCTGAGTTGAACAATATTAAATCGAATAGCGGTGTTCGTTTAGGTCAAACCTTAAAAATTCCGGCAGGTTCTACAGTCCCAGAGCAATATGTGGTTCAGTCTGGTGATAGCTTGAATGCAATTGCGAATAAATATGATTTAAGCGTGAATTATATTGCTGATTTGAATGGTCTACAGCGTACCGCTGGAGTACGTGTCGGTCAGCGTTTGAAACTTACAGGTGATGTAGAGAGTAAAACTAATCAAAGTACCAAATCAAAAGATAAAGATGAAACTGCACCAGATGTATATACGGTTAAATCTGGAGATACTTTAAGTAATATTGCTAGTCGTTATTATTTGCAACTGGATTATGTCACTGCATTAAATGGTTTATCTCGTAATAGTAGTGTTCGGGTAGGGCAAAAGCTGAAACTAACAGGTGATGTTCCAAAGGCTGATGCTGAAAAAGTTGAAACTCGTAAGAATAGCTCTAAATCATCAAATCGAAATACAGAGCAATATACAGTTAAAGCTGGCGAGTCTTTAAATAGTATTGCAAATCGCTTCTCGATTTCTGGACGTGAGTTAGCAGAATTAAATGATCTAAAAGCAAATGCAAGTTTACAACGTGGTCAAACGATTGCAGTACCGAAAGTAGTTACTGAATATAAAGTGAAGCGTGGTGATACTTTAATTGGTTTGGCAAGTAAATATGGTTTGGAGACAAGTGCACTTGCCGAAATGAATGATTTGACCCCAAGTACGCAATTACGAATTGGTGATGTGATTAAAGTTCCAAACTTGTAATTGCCGATGAGCTTCGTAATTTCATTAAAAAGGCTTAGTCTATTTTATGGATTAAGCCTTTTTGCACATTCTGCATATGCTGTGATGCAAACTACACCTTATTTAGCGATGCATGTACAACCGAAGTATGCCAAGTTAAATGCAATGCCATATGCGAATCCTAATGCCCCAAAGGGTGGAATACTCAGTCAATCCAGCTTAGGTACTTTTGATAATTTAAACAGTATGAATGGAAAAGGGAGTTCGACTGAGGGTGTAAATTATCTATTTGATAGCCTAATGGATCGCTCCTTGGATGAACCAAGAGTGATGTATCCTTTGTTAGCTGAAAAGGTAAGTTATGATCCTAAACAACTGAAAGATGTAACCTTTCATTTAAATCCTAAAGCACGTTTTAATAATGGTCATCCTGTAACTGCCGAAGATGTAAAATTTACTTTTGATATTTATCAAACCAAAGCTAATTTAGGTTTTCAGATGTATTTGTCTGATTTAGCGAAAACTGAGGTGTTATCTAAACATCAGGTCAAATTTATTTTTAAATCTAAAAATAATGTTGAAATGCCGTTGATTGTGGCAAGCCTTCCGATTTATTCAAAACTAGATTGGAAGAATAAAGATTTTACCCGCGTCACGCTTCAACCGATTGTTGGTTCTGGACCTTATATTGTTGATCGAGTCGATGCAGGGCGCAGTATTACTTATAAACGTAACCCAAATTATTGGGCAAAAAATTTGCCAGTTAATAAGGGGCGCTATAATTTTGATCAACTCAAATATATATATTATCGAAATTTAGATGTCAGTTTTGAAGGTTTTAAATCTCGGCAATTTAATTTGTACGAAGAGAAAAATATTCGCAATTGGGTCACGTCATACAATTTCCCTGCAATACAAGCTGGGCAAATTAAAAAATATAAAGCTCATTTAGGTACACCACTCGACATTCAAAGTTTAGTATTTAATATTCGCCGTACACCATTAAATGATATTCATCTACGCAAAGCACTGACATATGCCTATGATTTTGAATGGCAAAATAAGGCTTTATTCTTTAATCAGAATCGGCGACTTCAAAGTTATTTTGACAATACTGATTTAGCTGCTAAAGGTCATCCTAGCGCCTTAGAACTTAAAGTTTTACAACCCTTTTTAGCGCAACTCAGTCCGATTATGCGTCAAGGTGTTTTGGCAGATTGGCATTATCCTGTTTCTGATGCAACAGGTTTTAATCGACAAAATTTATTGATTGCACAGAAAATTTTAAAAGATTCAGGTTATACCATTCGTCATAATCAATTGTACGACCGTCAAGGTAGAGCCGTGCAGCTTGAATTATTAATGCAACAAGAGAATCCTCAAAGGGAATTGATGCCTTTTGTACGTAATTTAAATCGATTGGGGATACGCGTTAATCTTCGACAAGTTGATGTGCCACAATATATGGAACGAATTCGCCGTCAAGATTTTGATATGATGGTACTGAAATTGCCGCAGACTTTAACACCAGGTCAAGAGCAAGCTCAGTTTTGGGGGAGTGCTGCCGCAAATGAATCAGGAAATTATAATTATTCTGGTATTCAAAACCCTGCTATTGACCAGATGATTACGAAGATTGTAGCGGCAAAAACACGGGAAGAGGTGGTTCTGTACACACGTGTACTCGATCGTTTGTTACGTGCTGGTTATTATCAAATTTTGACTTATGGAAAACCTGAACGCTGGTTTGCTTATTGGGATATTTATCAGCAACCTGAAGTTAAACCGAAACTTTCGGTCGGTTGGGAATATTGGTGGGTCGATGCGACTAAAGCTAAGAAACTCGATCAGTCTATGACAAAGCACTCATTAAAATAATCAAGGATCTTTTTCATGGTTCACTATATTCTGAAAAGAATGTTACTGATGATCCCTACATTATTTTTCATTCTATTGATTAATTTTATTATTGTGCAAATTGCACCTGGTGGACCCGTTGAGCAGGCAATTCAACAAATTCAAAATGCACAGGGTTTAGGTGCAGGGAATAATGCGCAATCAAGTTTGAGTCGCTTGGCTCAATATCAGGGAGCACGGGGGCTAAGTCCTGAGATGATTGAAAAAATCAAAGCTCAATATGGTTTTGATCGCCCTGCATATGAGCGTTTTTGGATGATGCTTAAAGGTTATTTAACCTTTGATTTTGGCACCAGTTTTTTTAAAGATAAACCTGTAACGCAATTGTTATATGAAAAATTACCCGTAACGCTGTCTTTGGGGTTGTGGAGCACTTTTTTAATTTATTTGATCGCCATTCCGCTTGGGATAAAAAAAGCCAAAAATAATGGTTTGCGTTTCGATCAATCGACATCGTTGTTGTTGGCAGTGAGTTATTCGATTCCATCTTTTATTTTCGCTATTTTACTGATTGTTTTTTTTGCAGGTGGAACGTATTTGCAATGGTTTCCCTTACAGGGTTTGGTATCTGAAAATTTTGAGCAATTGAGTTTATTGGAAAAACTAAAAGACTATCTGTGGCATATGTCTTTGCCAATCTTAAGTATGGTGTTGGGAAGTTTTGCTGCGCTTACTTATCTGACTAAATATTCTTTTGTTGAAGAGTTAAATAAAGCTTATGTATTGACAGCGCGATCAAAAGGGCTGAGTGAAAATCAGGTTTTGTATAGACATGTATTTCGTAACGCAATCTTAACGGTCGTAGCGGTTTTACCGGAAGCATTGGTTGCCATTTTCTTTGTGGGTAATCTTTTTATTGAGATTATTTTTAATCTGGATGGCATCGGTTTACTAGGCTTTGAAGCGATCACGCAACGTGACTATCCCGTGATTTTTGGAACATTATTTTTATTCACTTTGTTCGGATTGATCTTACGCCTGATTGGTGATTTGCTCTATCACATGATTGATCCACGTATTGATTTTGAATCAAGAGGTGGAAAATGATGTCACCTTTGATGCGTGCACGATTTTATCGTTTTAAGCAAAATAAACTAGGATTTCGTTGCTTTATTCTATTTTTGATTATTTTTACCTTATCAATGTTGGCTGAGTTGATTGCCAATGATAAGCCTCTATTGGTTCGTTATCAGCAATCTTTTTATTTCCCGATAATTCAGGATTATCCAGAGACTACTTTTGGTGGTACTTTTGAAACGGCCACAGATTATCAAGATCCTGTTGTAAAACAATTGATTCAAAAACACGGATGGATGATTTCGCCAATCGTTCCTTTTTCCGATCAATCACCCAATTTATCGCTCAGTGTACCTGTACCATCACCGCCGAGCGCACAAAATTGGTTGGGGACAGATGATCAAGGTCGAGATGTATTTGCTCGTATTCTTTATGGTCTACGTGTTTCTTTATTGTTTGGTTTTATTTTAACTTTCTTCTCGGCGGTGATCGGTATCATTGTTGGAGCGATACAGGGCTACTATGGCGGTTGGATAGACCTTATCGGGCAGCGTATTTTAGAAGTATGGGGTGGTTTGCCCATGCTGTTTATAGTGATGATATTGGTCAGTATGTTTAGTCCAAGCATGTATTGGTTATTGCTGATTATGTTGTTATTCGGCTGGACTGAATTAGTTGGGGTGGTACGAGCAGAGTTTTTACGTGCTCGAAATTTTGACTATGTACGCGCTGCAAAGGCTTTGGGTGTGCGTGATTATAAAATCATGTTCAAACATATTTTACCAAATGCGATGAGTTCTAGCCTTTCACAAATCCCTTTTATGCTGACCGCAAATATTATTGCATTAACTGCTTTGGATTTTTTAGGTTATGGGTTGCCACCTGATGCTGCATCTTTAGGTGAATTATTATTACAAGGTAAAAATAACCTTGATGCGCCGTGGTTGGTATTGTCAGGTTTCTTTAGTTTGACGATTGTTTTGTCTTTATTGATTTATATTGGGGAGGCTGCACGTGAAGCATTTGACCCAAGAAGATAATCAACCTCTACTGAGTGTGGAGCAATTTAATATTCGTCAGCAAACAGGGCAATATTTAGTTGAGAATTTGAACTTTGATTTATATCCACAGCAAACTCTTGCGATTGTCGGCGAAAGTGGTTCAGGTAAGACCATAACCGTTTTAGGATTACTTGGCTTACTTCCAGAAACGCTCGTGATCAATGGTGTTGTTGGATTTAAAAACCATAATTTAGTCCAATTGAGTCAGAAGCAGTTACAACATATTCGTGGCAAAAAAATTGCCATGATTTTTCAGGAGCCGATGACAGCTTTAAACCCATTACATTCGGTTGAGCGATTGATTGGTGAGAGTCTTGTCTTACAAGGATATTCAAAACTAGAACTTAAAGAAAAAATCATAACCTTATTACATGATGTTGGGTTGCTGGAAGCTATTCAGATTCTCAATCGTTATCCACATGAGCTTTCTGGAGGACAAAGGCAACGGGTGATGATCGCAATGGCATTGGCTTTGGAACCCGATATTCTGATTGCAGATGAACCAACGACAGCGCTTGATGTTTTGTTGCAGACCCAAATTTTGCAACTATTAAAAACCTTACAGCGTCAACGAAATATGGCGATGATTTTCATCAGTCATGATCTTAATTTAGTTAAACATTATGCAAATCACGTCTTAGTTTTGAATCAAGGAAAAGTAGAAGAGCAGGGAACAATTTCAGAAATTTTTATCGCTCCAAAAACTGTTTATACACGCAATTTGTTGAATCATGATTTTGGTAAAGCTTTAGTGATACAAACTAAGCAAACATTATTGGAACTCACAAATCTCACAGTGAAATATCCCATCAAACAGGGTTTATTTAATCGAATCAAAACTTATAAAGTTGCAGCTGAGTCGATCAATTTCGAGTTGTTTGAAGGAGAAGCGATCGGAATTGTTGGAGAAAGTGGTTCTGGAAAATCTTCATTGGCTTTAGCAATTGCGCGATTGATTTCTAGTGAAGGTGTGATTGAATTGCAGTCACAAGATTTGAATCAACTTAATCAGAAACAACTTCGACAATTACGCTGTAATTTTCAAATTATTTTCCAAGATCCATTTAGTAGTTTAAATCCTAGAATGTCGGTTGCACAGCTGATTGCAGAAGGTTTAGAACTCAAGTCTATTTCAAAACATCAAGCGCATTCAGAAATTGAAGCAGTATTAACAAAAGTTGAATTATCTATAGAGGATAAGCATAAATATCCACATCAGCTTTCTGGTGGGCAACGACAAAGAGTGGCATTGGCAAGAGCCTTGGTTTTGAAACCGAAGTTACTGATTTTGGATGAACCTACTTCTGCTTTGGATCGAACCACCCAAAGGGCAATGATTGAATTATTACGTCGTATACAGCAGCAAGATGGTATGAGTTATATTTTTATTAGTCATGACTTACAAGTCATTAAGGCCCTATGCCAGAAAGTTTTAGTGATGCATCAAGCGAAAGCCTTGGAATATCAGGCGACTGAACTGTTATTTAATCAACCACAAGCGGAGTACACTCGTCAGCTTATTGCTGCAAGTGAATATTAGCATTGTAATTAAAATGACATATGATATTGTCAATTTATCGGATGATCTCTTGACTTCAACAATAAACAGATTAAATTAGAGTAAATGCTCTAATTTTGACAGAGGATGACCATGAGTCAGATTGCAGACAGTATCAAAATTCGTAATACCACATTTAAAAATCGCATTATCAAAGGTGCAATGAGTGAGGCACTTGCCAATCACGATGGGCAGCCAAATGAATTGCATATTGGTTTATATGAAGCATGGGCAAAAGGCGGTTTAGGTTGTGCGATTACAGGCAACGTTATGGTCAATATTGCTGCTAAAAATGAACCAGGTGTTGTTGCGATTGAAACTGAACGTGATTTGAAAAAATTACAGCAATGGGCTGAAGTAGGTAAAAAACATGGCATGGTGCAACTGATTCAATTGTCGCATCCAGGTCGTCAGTGTCCTAAAGGCTTAAATAAAGAAACCGTTGCACCATCAGCAGTTCCTTTTAGCCCAATGCTTGCAGCAATGTTTGGTATACCACGTGAACTTAAACATGGAGAAATCCTAGATATTATTCAGCGTTTTGCTACGGCAGCAGCAGTATGTGAAAAAGCTGGATTTGAAGGTGTACAACTTCATGGTGCGCATGGTTATTTGATTAGTCAATTTTTGTCGCCATTAACCAATAAGCGTACCGATGAATGGGGGGGATCGATTGAGAACCGCATGCGTTTCTTAGTCGAGATTTATAAAGCTGTTCGTGCGGCAACCTCTGAAAATTTCATTATTTCGGTGAAATTAAACTCCGCAGATTTCCAACGTGGTGGAATCACTGAAGAAGATGTGATTACCGTCTTTAAAGCGATTGATGAAGCAGGTATCGATATTATCGAGATCTCAGGTGGAACATATGAAGCACCAGCGATGGCCGGTGCAAAAGCAGAGTCTCGTAAAGCAAGTACTATTGCGCGTGAAGCATATTTCTTAGAATTTGCTGAAAAAATTCGTCAGCACGTTGCTTGTAAATTAATGGTAACAGGCGGCTTCCGTACGGTTGCAGGTATGAATGCTGCACTTGAAAGTGGTGCATGTGATTTCATCGGTATTGCTCGTCCATTGGCAGTTGAAACGGATTTAACAAATCGTTTAATTGCTGGAAATGACGTTCGTTATGCAGTGAATCAAATTAAAACAGGTATTCCATTTGTCGATAAAATGGCAATTATGGAAATTATTTGGTATGCAGCTCAATTTAAAGCCATTGGACAAGGTAAAAAACCAAATCCTAAGTTATCGCCTTTGATCGTATTCTTGAACTACGCAAAAGGGAATATCAAGGCAGTCGTAAAAGGGCGTGTGAATTCACGCAAATCGGCTTAATTTTTATATCTCTGTTTAAAAGGGCTCTTTATAGAGTCCTTTAATTTTTCAGTTAAGCACGCTTTTTTATTTCAATAATTGCTGGTAATGGGTTTTCTGTACCCATCATATAAGGATAGTCAGCAAGAGAAAGCATTTCTAAATCTTCCTCACTATTTCCATAAGCATAGATATATTGATAATCATCTAGATTATATTGCTGTTGAATACGTATTTTTTTTTGTTCACAACTACAATCTTCGGAAATGTAATTTCCAGTGATTAAGCCTGATTTAATTTCGATCTGAGTACATATCAATTCAATATTGAGAAATTTACAAATTGGTTTTAAATAGAGATCAACCGATGCGGATACCAAAACGACTTGATCACCTTTTTGTTGATGAAGTTTTAACTGTTTAAATAGTTTCGGATCTAAATTCTTTACTATTTTCTGAGCATATTCTTCAGCTAATTTGTCTACAAAATCAGCTGAAATATTTTTAAACATGCTCTGAAAAAGTCGAGGTCTCATCGAATGTGCAGGATAAAGACTTAAATAATAGGCTTGTATCCATGGAAGAATTTGCAAGCCTTTGCGCACAATATGGCGTTTCGATAGAGTATAAAAAATGAAACCTGTAAAACTATCTTTTGGATAAAGTGTTCCATCAAAGTCAAATAAAGCAAGATTTATAGTTTTATTCTTTTCGCTTTTTGCATGCATGTTTCATATCTTCCATTTACTCGGCTTGCAAACCAATTGGTATTGTAATCACGACTTAATTTAGGCCCTGAAATGACGACCTGAGGCATGACTGCATAAATTGGCTCTTTGCTAGTTTTGCTTTGGTAAAGTTTTTGTACGGCAATATAGGTCTGAGTATTTTCAAAACTTTGCTCTTTTTCTTTTTTTAGATCAGAGCGAATTTGGCGAGGTGTAACCAAAATATTATTTTTTGCGAAGACAGTAATGAGTACTTTTTCTGTCTGACTTTGAGTCGGTTTAATGTCTCCATTTTTACTATAAAGTAATAAATCCCCATCCAAACTAATCTCAGTTTCAGTTAAAGCATTCAACATCGTTTGAAAAGCTGCATTACGACTCGAATACATGCCAGAGTTATAATCCGCAAAACGATAGATTGCTTTATCGTAATCAGCAGGATATTCCATTAGGCGATGAATACCATAGTACAAACCACCATACTGGGTATAAAGATCATTGCGCAACTCAGCAATGTTGCCACTTTGTCGCTTATGCTCTTTTGCATAATTAATATGAACTTGCATTGATCCCAATGTGGTAATTGGGTTCATTTTTTCGCCAATATCTTGTCCAACTAATTTTGCTGCACCAGTTAAAGCACTTACATGATAATGCTTTGACATATAGTCAAAAATTTCTCGATATAATAAATCTAATTCTCGCTCAGTTTTGACTCTGCGCATTTGACTCATATAGTTGTCTTCTGGTGAAGGTTGATTTTTGAGTACATCCTCAAAATAACCAGCGACTGTGCCGCCAATGGTTTCACCCAATTTTGCTTCGAATTTTTCTTTTAGGCGGGTATTAATTTCTTCAACTGCTTTTGCCCCAAGACCTGGTACTGTTGGATCTGCGACAAAGTTCGACTCCTGATCTACAACAGCCACAATACTGCACACATTTTGTTTGGTTTTCGGAATTTTTAATTCTTGCATAATATCAAAAATATCTTGTGCCCAAGATTGACGGTCATTTACCCGAGTAGGAATGACCTTTTTAATTTGCTCAGTTTCCATCTCAGCTTCTTTATTATTTGACCACCAAGCGTTGTCTCCACAAGCAGTCAAAGCTAGACATGTAGCCAAGATACTGATTGATTTTAAAAAATTAGGATTTGTAGAGGCTTTATTCATAATGAGGACAACACCACATAAAAAGATGAGTCAAATGGGCGAATGAAGTATACTATGTTGCTCAGAATTTGTAAGAAAATATATGTATATTGGTTCCTACCAACTCTCAAATAATTTGATTGTTGCACCGATGGCGGGTGGGATAGATATTTTAATAATAGTTATATAATACAATTGTTTATTGTTTTTTGTGTGGTGCATGGTGCAAATACGGTGCAGCCACACGATATTTAATTCAATAACTTACAGAATTAGCCATGCATTGCTGCCCAATCCTTTTTAGCCTTTTCTTGTTCAGATTGCAACCATAAAACCACATCCGAAAGGTTGACATAGAATGGTGACTTTACACCGTCGCTTTTAAATGCAGGAAAAGGAAGGCTGCATTTATTTGCTCGCTTATTTGCCTGGTCTAATGTTAGGTGAGGCAAATAGTCAGGTAGTAAATCCTCAAGTGCTACAACTGGCTTTTTATACTTGAGCATTAATAGAAAGCTAATATCTACTGGCTCATCGATTTTTTTAGCTGCACCCATATTATTCACCTCTCACCACCAAAACACACATCTTCAGCCAACTCAGTCAAAATAAATCCGACTGGACAAGTTTCAACATAATTCTGACGTATCAGTCTATGAATCGACAGTATTACAATCTCAATATCAAGCCCAGTTTGCTTAGCAATTTCTGATTTACTGAGTGGAGATTCATCACGTAAAGCCTTTAAAATTTTAGAATCAATACGTTCATTTTGCTGATCTGTGTTCATTTGCTAGCCTCCGTATCCGCTTTTGATTCTTCATATTCTTCATCAAATATTCTATTTAGAAATTCATTGATGTATGGTGAACCAATCCGATCTTGTTCTGTCTCTTCACCACAACATAGAGTATGAAGATCATCTTCATTTAATTTCGATAGCTCAGTTTCAGCTAGCATTAACTCATTGCTGTCTAAAGTCATCAGCCAATTATTTAATAATTCAACTTTTACACCGTAAGGCTCATGACGATTAATCCTACCGTTGTCATGCCAAATTTCAGTAGCTGCATTTAGAATGCTTGGGAAGCATTCTGCCAAACGCTGGCTAATAAAAGTTTCCAGTTCTTCAGGCAGTACAAGCATGTAATCAGGATATTCTTCAGGGCTTGATCTATCAGAAAGCTCACAAATATCACGAATTATTATTTCGATTTTGTCCCTTAAGTTACTCATGATTTCTGCTCCTCGCTGCTTCTAATGGATTAATTGGTCGTGTCATCCAAAATTTAACTTCTGATAGTAATAATTCTTCGCCATTCGAGTTCGATGTCCAGAGAGTTTGATTATCTCCAAAATCTTCACCATTTTCGCCATAAGGTCCATCAATATAATCTGTATTCAATAAACCCTCGTGAATTACATCGTTTTTATCAAGAAATAACACTACTTCACCCTCATCGGGTAATAGAAAATCCGTAGCCACCCAAATAGGCATCACCCCAACTACTTTTACCAATGCTCGGTATTGTTCTTGAAGTTGTACAACACGATTTGCTAACCAACGATCTTTTAATCGTGTGAATTCAGCTTCCGTACAATCACGATGCAAGTTTTTAAACAACCTAGAGTTTTCTTCAAACTGCTCATTAGCTCGTTTAGTAGCAGCTTCATGGCTTAATTCGACAGGCATCAAAACTAACTTTTCTTGATCGGCCATCACTTTCTCCAAGTCGCTTCTTTGAATTTTGCATTTACGATCAGATCTTCGATTTCACCAATTCCGACATTCTCAAATATGTGAGTCATTTTGCTCCCGAACACTATGAGTGTTCGGGTCATGGTTGAGTAATTGAATTTCATGGCAGCTCCTCATCGATGCTAGACACCAGGGTTGGCTGTTCAAGTTCAAAGCGGCGTTTCTTCACATATCCCATTAAGCGTGGTTGTATATCTGGGTGGCGTGCAGATACATCGATCTCTAAAGCATCCAAGGCTGTCAAATCGGGTGCATTTTGAATTAGTACCATCAATGAAGGTGGTTCATTTGACTTAACTTTTAATTGCTCTTGAAGTTCGCACAGTCTTTTACTGATTGCAGAAAGTAGGGGTTTACGTTGCTCTTCGGTCCAGTGCTGAGTTTTCACAACCACACTGTTTGCCTCATCAGGTGTCTGAGCATGAATAACAACTGCAGTCAGATCCCCATATTCAATTTCATACTGAGATTTATCACCAAGATCTAGACAAGGTTTGTCATTGTGAAAACGTGTCCACTGACGTTCCTGCGCTTGATTGTCAATTTCTTGAGCTTTGGTAACTGCGGCTGCTGCAATATCTTCAAAAGGAACAGTAGATGTCTCTTTTTCGACATCATTTGAGGTAGGGCATTGAGCTGTAACTGGTCCAATAATGTCATCTAACGAATTATCATCATTAGCAGCTTGTTTGGTCTGTTGTTTTATTTCAGCAGATTCATTTTGCTTTTTTGATTGGCGCTTAGGTTTAGTCGGTTCTTTGCCAAGACGAGTGATAGTTACATCGTCATTAAACTCACAACCAAGCGCTTTTGATAGAGCCTTTAATTGAAGCTTGGCATTTTCAGCGTCTCGTTGAACAAAACCACTGTTAATAGATTCAACAAGCGCATTGGTTTTAAAGTTCATGACATAGATAGATGGAGAATATGTACAAATAACAAAAACTTCTTGCCCATCTTGATATTCATCAATCGTAAGCGGCTTAGTGAAAGTAATACCAGCCAATTCCAACATTTCGACTTGAATGCAAAATTCATAATTCGGTAAAACAAAAACCGTCGCTGGCATCCGATCCAATGTGCTGAAATCTTTATCAGAGTGAAGATTGCCATTACCCGCATAACGGCATAGAACTGTTTTACCTTTTTGAAGAGCGGCGAAAGCTTCTTGAGCATTTAAAATATTGTTCATGTTCTTATCCTTTTAATGCTTTGCGTACATATGGATCTAAATCATCTTGTTTAAGTAACCAGATGACATAATCAGCAGGGATATCTTTAATCGGTGTACCTTTATGCTTACCAAAGGTCATATGGGTTGGGATGCGAGCTTGTTCAGAAAACAAGTAGAGAGACTGAAGATCTTTAACGCCCAACACTTTGCAGATCTGTTTTAAGAGCACAGCAGTAAGAAGCACATCTTGTTTAGCATTGTGAGCGTTGCGAATAGATTCTCTCGCTTTAACAGATCCATTGGTGAACTTGTAGATCAATGCTGATAAGTTATGCGCATCATCTGGCCATACCATACGAGATAGAGCCAAGGTGCAAATCGCTTTAACATTTACTGATTTATCAGCCAGCTTTATAGCTTGAATGTCATAATCAACATTGTGGCCAACGATGTATTGGACACCCTTAGGCAAACGGAAAGTTTCATAACCAGGCTTGTCAGCAATATCGCTTTCAAGAATATGATGCACAGCCATAGCGCCGTAGCTAATCGGCTGAGGGCATGAAAAATACTCATCAAAACAAGCATCTTTATTTACAACCAATTCACCATTTTCAAAGTAGACAGGAACATGGGCTATCTCGATCGGATAGCCGTTCATGTCATGAGTTTCAGTATCTAAAATTATTGCGCTCATGCATGCATTTCCTGTTTTGCTAAGTTGTCGATTTCTTCTTTAACCGCCTCAAGTTTTGAAGCTTCGATCTGAGTTAATGCATCAACCCCCAAATGCTCACATACGGTTTTTACATCTAAGCCACGCTCACCAATGAATGCTTGTAATGAATCACGCTGACTTACATCAATAAAAACAGGGGCGTTATCTGATTCAAACCAACGCTTTGTATCACTGTTAAAAGCTAACCCATGATTTAAAGCAGTTTCTTTCATGTATTCCCACATTGATTTGTGGTAAGGGTGTTCCCGATTTAGGCTTTCAAATAAAGCATTAAACTCACTGGCAAATTGCGACTCATCACAAGACTTAATCCACTGATCCCAGTCTTGCTGAAGCTGCATAGCTTGTTTTTGCTCTGGTGTTAGTGTGTTTAAATGGGTCTTGGTTTGCTGAATCAGCGAAGCTAAAAAGTTACTGTTTTCCGACTTTGTTAAATCAGGAACGATAACATTCCCAAGATTCCCAGAATCTTTAGTGTGGAATCCCTCACCAGCTCTGAATTTTAAAACTTTATTAGAATTACCACGTGAATCAGTTTCTTCAGCTAAATAAGCCATTGCATCAGCGAGACGATAAATTTCTTGACGATTTTTCCCCCCTAGATCTGGGCGAACTAAGGTCAAAGAGTCATTCTTATCCTCTGTAGCATGAGCAATAAAAACAACGTCTTTACCATAACCAATCAATTTATTAACAAACAGGCTAAACATGTTGTTGGCTACACCTTGAACGTTTAACTTTAACGAGCCATCACTTTTAGTATTTTTGCTGTTATTTGCTAAATGAGTTTTGATCAAATCTAATACACGTCCAATAGTGTCAAATACTACTGTGTTATAAGGTGCTAGATCTTCTTCAGTAATATTAGAAATATCCAACCAAGATTTAGCCACGACAACATCACCTCGGCGATTGCCACCAGTACGATATGCACCTTGGTCTGCGTCAATAACTAGCGGTTTATCAGCAGTCATACCCAAGGTTGTTTTGTACATACCAGGATCACCGTAATAGTAAACTTTGATGGCACTTACTGGGATAACTTGAGCAGGTGTAATAATATTAAGAGCCATGATTACAACCCCTTATTAGATTTAGTATTGTTGTAAGACATACGTTGATTAGCGCTATATGGCGTGCGCTGAAAGCAGTCTTTTGAGTACATTGCTTTGCGTTCATTTG
>Ga0114982_1000486_pt1 | contig 21295 bp, 17 predicted proteins | sample Shrwel_input2_FT_FD_87183 | JGI IMG/M metagenome (GOLD analysis project Ga0114982, IMG submission 87183) | Subsurface microbial communities from deep shales in Ohio, USA - Utica-3 well 1 S input2 FT | ecosystem: Environmental > Aquatic > Deep subsurface > Shale gas/oil reservoir > Produced... | reverse complement strand
TCTGACCACATCCATTTCCGCCGGAACCCGACTGTATAAAGTCCAGCCGAAGGCCGCGGTAACCACCAGCAATACTGCCAGATAGCCGAGCAATTTCGGCCGCGCGACTTTGGTCGGTTTCCCCTGCAGGCTATGTTCTGTGGTGTAGCTAATCAGGCCTTTGGCATACCCCATTTTATCCATGGTATCGTCACAGGCGTCGATACAAGCGCCACAGTTAATACATTCATATTGCAGACCGTTACGGATATCGATGCCGGTTGGGCACACATGCACACATAAATTACAGTCAATACAATCGCCTAAACCTTTGGCTTTATAATCGGTATCTTTCCGTGAGCGTGGGCCACGACCTTCACCGCGGGCTGCATCATAAGTGACGGTAAAAGTGTCTTTATCAAACATGGCGGATTGGAAACGGGCATAAGGACAAATGTGGGTACACATAATTTCGCGCATCCAGCCGGCGTTGCCATAGGTACAGAACATAAACAGCAGAATAAACACCCAGGACCAAAAGCTGGCCTGGCCGCTGAAAAAATCAATAAACAACTGGTCGACCGGAGTGAAATAACCGACAAAAATCAGTGAAGTTAACAGCGAAAACAATAGCCAGGCCAGATGCGTCAGGCCTTTTTTCCATGCTTTGCTGAGGGTCCAGGCATCTTTGTCCAGTTTCATCCGTTGGTTGCGGTTGCCCTGAATTTTTTCTTCAAACCAGATAAAAATAAAAGTCCAAACGGTTTGCGGGCAGAGATAACCACACCAGACCCGGCCATAAAAGGTGGTGACAAAAAACAAGGCATAAGCTGAAATCACCAGGATCCAGGCCATAATGGTAAAATCCTGCGGCCACAGCGTCATGCCAAAAATATTAAATTTTTGCTCACCAATATCCAGCAGGATGGCCTGATGGCCATCAAATTGTAGCCAGGGCAACAACATAAAAAGCCCCATAAACACAAACCCCATATTGCGACGCAGCCGCTGATGCAAACCTTTGACTGCCCTCACATAAATCCGATCGCGCACTGGGTAGGATGCCGCTTGTTTCGGATTGTGCATGTCAACTTTAATCGGGATTGGTTGTTGTTTTGGTGGTTGTTGCACTGTATACATACCTCTGAAAATACGACTGCCGGACGCCAGACTCTACCAATTCGCAGTGCCTATTATAGCAGTAAAGCCTGATGTACCATGATGTTGCCTCGTTAGCCTGCAACAGGTTACTGTAGACCGGTAAACTTAGGCATAAACCATACCATTTGTATGTCTATTATAACCATTTGAATCGACTAAGTTTACTAAAATATAGTGTAAACCTTGTTGTCAGTTTTGCGAGGCTATTGTCGATGAAAGTGACAGTTTCACCATAGCCTTGCGTATCAGCCGCGAGCAGAATAAGGTGAAAAATGAAAAAAGTATTGGGATTGATCCTGTTGATATTGTTGGTGGCGACCTTTTCCGATCGCCCGCCGTTGCTGGCCTACAAACAACAACTGTTTGGCTGGTTTAGTGCAAAAACGCAAACCGCAAGTCAAATCAAAGGTGAACAAAGTTTAGCCTTACTGCAAGCAGAATTGCAGCAATTTGGTACACCCTTAGGATTGGGGCAACAACAGGCGTTGCAACAGCTGAGTCAGAGTGTGGCGCAGGTGCTGGCATTTGAGCAGCAATACTGTGTGCAAGGCCAGTTTCATCCGTTATTTTATGGTGACAGTATAGGCCGGTTATGTCAGCTGATTGGCGCCCGCAGCGCGCAACTCAGCCTGAAATAGTGCCTGTTGCTGACAAGGACCCGCTGGACAATTGATTCAGCCCGGATTGCAGCAACTCCTGCGCGACGGCGATGATGTCGCGGGCGGCGGCACCATTGGGTTGGGTGTCCAGCACGGAAAACCCTTTCAGTGCGCTGCTATCGAATTCATCGTGTTGACCAATCTGGGTCTGCAACACGGTCAGATTGGCGGCCTGCAGTCTGGTTCTGGCTTGCAATACCCGCTCATCTGCTGGCGCAGTTCCTGGAACAGCGCCTGGAACAGTGCTAGCTGGAACAGGGCACTGATTGAGCACACAAGCGACCTGCATCTGTGGATTAATTTGCACGCAATTCTGGATCAGATCTGATAAATGCGGGATAGTCGCCAAATCCCGGACTTTAGGTTGCAGCGGCAATAGCACATGGGTGGCCACCGCCATGGCTGAGCGCAAGGCCACCGCATCATGGGCGCCGCAGTCGACAATGACATAATCATAATGATGCTGCAGACTTTTTAATTCGTAGCGGATTTTGCCATACATTTGCACCGCATTAATCCAGGACAAACCTGGTTGCAGATGGCGCAGTTGCACCCAGTCTGATGTGCTGTGTTGTGGATCACAGTCAACCAGAATGACATTGGTATTGTCCTGCATGGAAAAGTACACGGCGAGGTGCTGAGCCAGACAACTTTTGCCGGTGCCGCCTTTTTCTCCGCCTATTAATAAAATCATGCTGCCTCCTTGCACTGCTGAGTGTCATCCTGCACCTGGCCTATCAGGGGGTCGGCCGGTACTACCAGCCGGAACTTGCTGTCACAGTATAGGAAAGCGGCACAAAAGCAGCAAAACTTAACGGTCATTTTTGCTGCGGTCGAAAAAAGGTCTCACAGTGCCACGTCAATCTGAGCGATGACCCGCAGTGCTTTGTCGATAGCGGCCTGGATGTCTTGATCTTGCGCCAGCGCGACGCCTAAGCGGCGCTCACCCTGCACTTCAGGTTTACCAAATAACCGCAGTTCAGTATCCGGCTCCTGCAGTGCCTGATGTAAGCCGCTAAAACTCATCTGCTGTGATTGTCCTTTCACCAGCAATACCGCCGACGCCGTTGGGCCCAGCTGTTTAATGGCGGGAATAGGTAAACCCAGAATAGCGCGGGCATGTAAGGCAAATTCGGACAAATTTTGTGACATCAGCGTTACCATGCCGGTATCGTGTGGCCGTGGCGACACTTCACTAAACCAGACCTCGTCACCTTTGACAAAGAGTTCGACGCCAAACACACCATAACCTTGTAAGGCTGTGGTGATCCGGCGGGCATAATCCTGGGCTGTGGCCAGTGCAGCCTCCGACATCGCTTGTGGTTGCCAGGATTCGCGATAATCGCCTTTTTCCTGCCGATGGCCGACGGGAGCGCAAAATTGTGTGCCTGATACAGAGCAAACCGTCAGCAAGGTGATTTCATAATCAAAATCGACAAAACCCTCTACTATCACCCGACCTTTGCCAGCCCGGCCGCCTTCTTGGGCATAAGCCCAGGCCGCAGCTAAATCGGCATCAGTGCGCAGCACAGACTGGCCTTTGCCGGAAGAGGACATGATAGGTTTGACCACACAGGGAAAACCAATTTGGCGAACCGCAGCCAGATAACTCTGGTGGTCATCGGCAAAACAGAAAGGGGAGGTGGCCAGACCAAGTTCTTCTGCCGCTAACCGGCGGATGCCTTCCCGGTTCATGGTCAGATGAGCCGCTCTGGCACTTGGGATCACAGTAAAACCTTCTTGCTCCAGTTCCAGCAGGGTGGCTGTGGCAATGGCTTCAATTTCCGGCACGATCAAGGCTGGTTTTTCTTTGATCACCAATTGCCGTAACGCCGCGCCATTGAGCATTGAAATCACATAATGCCGATCGGCCACTTGCATTGCAGGTGCGTTGGCGTAACGATCCACTGCAATCACTTCACAGCCGTAACGCTTTAATTCAATACATAATTCTTTGCCTAATTCACCAGAACCTAATAATAACACTTTGGTACTGGTTGGGCTGGCGGGGGTGCCAATACGGGTCATGCCGGATGCTCCATCACGCAATCGGTGAAAACTGTGGTTTGCGCTAGATTAACAAGAAAATCGTTTTTTGCCTGCAGTTTTTTCTGCTTTCGCATGGGGCTGAGGTTGGTAGCAGGAGGGAGACGAACGGACACTGACAGCGAACTGGCAGTGTCCGGAATGACTTAAGCCGCGACTGGATTCCAGCCTGCTGGCAGCGGCTGACTGCGGCGACGGCTGAGCAGTAAGCCAGCTACTAACAGCAATAAAGCAGCCCACAGTGGCGGTTCGCTCACCACAGGTGGATTAGTGCCCACTGGCGGTTTTAACGGTGCCGGGTCAATTTCGGCATTGCCTTTCCAGGATTTTGCAATCACCTGGCCCCAGACCACGCCTTGATTGGTTTCAATCGCCGCTTTTGGTGACAGAATAGTGCCATAAACATCAGAAGATATTTTCAACCGGGCGACGTCTTTAAAGTTGTACAGAATTTTGCTGGCCAGCGGCGCCGATGGATTGATGGTCCCTGTGGTGCCACTGGCAGCGTTTACGCCATTGATATAGACACTTTTTTGCGAAAACACCACACAGTTGGCTTCGCCCTTTTGACAAAAGGCAGCATCGGTCGCATTGTTGGTATAGCTACTGGCAACTTTATTTGGATTGCTGATATTAAACACAATCAAGGCGTCTTTGTTCACGCCCTGCACGTTAAAGCCCTGATAACGGTTAAAATCTTCCTGCGTCAGGTTAAAGACATACACATTGTCTGCTGTCGCTTTGGCTGGGGTGAAAGTTAAAATTTCTGTTTTGCTGGTGGTGGCTGCCGTGGTTTGGCTGGCCAGTTGCGCTGATAACGCATTTAGATGCGTAAAAGCTGCATTAAAATCGACCGGCAAATTAGCAACACTGACTTTGGTGGCATTGGCGCTGAATGGCTTGCCACCCCATTGGGGTATTCGCCACATTCAACTTGCCAGCGTAGACAGCGTCACCGACGTTGTTACCATTTTTATGCACGTTCAGCCAGCCATCACCGGTTTTGACGATATCGCCACCTACCACCAGTGAAGGACCTGTGCCAGTGGCACCATAGCCGATGCTATAACCGCCAGTGGCACCACTGCCAGGCGCAATGATCAAATTACCACCCACCGCCAGGCTGCCGCGGGTGTCCGAAGTATTGGCAGTAAAGTTTTCTTTAATAAAAGCGTTGTAACTGGCCGCCTGGCCAAGGTCAATGGTCGCTGCCTGCGCTGAGGCCGCCATCACAGCGTTCAGCACTAAGGTTAGTATCCAGAATTTTTTCATTCGGCACCTGTAGGGGTGATTAAAATATGCGCAATGATACCCGAGATCAACTTGCAATGACAACGTTGTCTCTGTGAATTTTTATTGAAACAGCAAGTAACTGCAATTGTTTGAAGTATTTGTAATGTATTTCAATAACATGAAATTGTGCTAATTTAGTTTTGAACGGCCAACCGCCGGCTTTTTGAGCGATATAACAGCTTCCAGTCAGCATCAGCGGGCTGGAAGCTGTTGAAAAGAGCAGGCCGCTAGTTTTTGTCCACTTGTTGTTGCAAGCGTTGCAAAGCTTGTTGTTCGGCTGCGTTCAGTTGCTTTGTGGTTAAAGTCGCTAAGATTTGTTTAGCCTCAGCACTGCGCTGTAGCAACAGCAGCGTCTCGGCCAGATGCAACTGCAAGGCGACTGCATCCGGTTGGCGGATTTCAGCATCACGTAGGATGCCGAGTCCTTGTTCCGGTTGGCCGGCTTTCACCAATGCATAACCATAAGTGTCGGTAATATCAGGCTGACCTGGTAACAACTGATAAGCCGCTTGCGCATATTGCAATGCCTTAGCGGGGTCCTGACTGAGATATAAATTGGCCAGATTGTTCAGCAACACCGGCTGTTGCTGCAGTGCCGGCTGCTTTTCATACAAGTCAATGGCGGCCTGTTGTTGCTGTTGTTGCTGGTAGAGGCTTGCCAGTTCAATCACCGCTGCCAGATCGTTGGGTTGCTGTTGCAGGTACTGCTGCAATAAGCTGGTCAGTGCTGGCCAGTCTTGCAGCTGCTGGTAACACTGGCGCAATAACTGAAAATAGCCATAACCGGCATTGCTTTGATAAAGCTGCTGCAGAACTTTGGCGGCCGCGGCATAGTGTTGTTGGGCCAGATAACTATGGGCAGTCAGTTCATCCAATACCGCATTGTTGTTGCCTGCCTGACGCAGTTTGGTCACCAACTGCAGAGTCCGGTCCGGATTGCCCTGTAACAGCGCCAGTCGCGCCTGCAATAAACTCAGATCCAGTGGGTCAGCATCCAGCGCAATCAAACGTTGGATACTGGTCAGCGCGCCGGTTTTGTCCTGATTGCGCAGTTGTAAATCTGTCACCAGTTGCAATTGCGCGGCATCATCATACCAAAGCCCATACAGAATTTCGGTATTGTGGCTGACCACGTCAGGTTGTTGCTGCGCCAAAGCCAGCTTCGCCAGCGACTGATATAAAAATGGCGTCAAAGCGATTTTTTCGCTCAGACCTGCCAATAAGGTCGCCGCTTTATCAATTTGATTTTCAAGCAGATAGAGCTCAAACAACGCCTGCAGCGCTGGCACATTGGCGCTGTCATCCGGTAGTTGTTCTAACCAGCCGATCGCTTCGGCAACTTTGCCCTGTTGAATGGCGCTGTCGGCCACCAGTTGCAAAATCAAGCCATCGGCCGGGTAATGTTGCAATAAGGTCTGATAATAACCGGCCGCTTCCGACCACTGCTGTTGTTGTAGTGCCAGACTGGCTAAGGACAACAAGGCCGGTTTATGGCTGGCATCCAGCACCAGCACTTGCTGATAAAAAGCTTTTGCCTGTGCAGGTTGTCCCAGCTTGGCAGAAACATCGGCCGCGAGCTGGAAAATTTCTACTTTGGATTGATCAAGTTTCAGCAACTGACCGGCCGTGGCAAAGGCGGCTTCAAAGGCACCAGCTTCCAATTGTAAATAACCCAGCATCACCAGATCGGCCAGTTGCGGCTGGCTGGCGGCAGGATCCTGCAACAATTGCTGCGCAATCGCCGATTGGTCATTTTTGATCAAGGCCACAATATAAGACTGGCGGATTTGCGGCTCTGCCGGGAAACGCCCAAAAGCTTGTTGTAGCAAGGCCAGCTCTTCCGCATTTTTTTGCTGGGCCTGATAAATAGTGGCCGCGATCAGTACCAGGGAATAATCTTGCGGATTCAGTTGCATCGCCGTTTGGATCTGGCTGTGCGCTTCATCATAAATCCGCAGTTGCAAATAACTCTGTGCCAGTAACTGACTGACTCTGGCATTGGCCGGATACAACTTCTGATATTGTTTCAGCTTGCTGATAGTGGTTTCGTATTGCTCATTACTAAAGTCCAGCACTGCCGTTAGCAATAACACATCTTCCTGTTGCCGCTGTTCTGTGGTCAGGCCGGACAATTGCTGCCGTACTTGTTGTAATAAACGTTGTTGCTCTTTGGTTTCACCTTGCTGACCAAGAATACTGGCATGGATCAATTGTCCGTATGGATTTTCCGGATAAGCCTGACGAAATTGGATGATCAGCTTGAGCGCGGCCGCCGGTTGGTTTTTTTGCATCAAAAGTTGGGCTTTGCCTAATAAGGCGGCGGCATCCTGCGGTTTTTGCTGCAACAATTGATCGTACAGCTGCATGGCCGCATCGGTTTTTTGCTGCAATTGCAGTAACTGCGCCCGCAGATATTGTCCTGGTCTGAACCAGTCGGAATCGCGGTTGATTTGATCCAGACTCGCGGCAGCGGCGACAAGGTCCGACTGCTTAAATTGCAGATCTGCTAGCCCAAACCAGCTTTCAGCAGCCAGTTCCGGTTGAGTCGGCAGTGCCAGCACTTGCTGATAAGCTTGCAAAGCTTGCGGATATTGGTAGCGTTGTTTGGATAAAGTAGCCTGGATCAGCGCATAGCCGGCTTCTTTTTGATAGTGCTGATATTTTTCCAGCAGATGGCTAACTTCGTCGTGTTTTTGCTGTGCCAGTAACGCCCGCATCAAGTCGAATATCAACGGCACTGGCGCAGCGCCGCCATCCAGGGCCAGTTGCAGTTCTTTTTCGGCACTGGCCCATTGACCCGCCTTCAGCATCACTTTGCCCAATAACAGACGGGCCGGCAGATAAGCAGGGTCTTGCTGCAGGCTGTTGCGTAGTTCCAATTCGGCTGAGCGCCATTGTTGTTGCTGGCTGTAACGCAGGGCGGATTCGTAATAGCTGGCAGCAGTGTCAGCGGCCGATAAGGGTGGCACCAGCAACAGACTGCACAACAACGCAAAAGGACGGAGTTTCATCACAAAACCTCAGACAAACAGATGCTGCTACTTTAATTGATTGCCTTATCAGGCGTAAAGTGATGATTCTGTTGTCGGTTTGCCCAGTGGCACCGGCACAAGCAAAACAGGAGTCAGCAAATGAGTGCAGTCACTATTGAACATCGACCGGCAGAGCAGTGTTTTATTGTCGAGTTACAGGGGGCGCAGGCCAGGCTTGATTATCAGCTGAGTGCTGCCATGGATCACAATTCCCTTGGGTTGGTGAATTTCAGCCATACTTTTGTACCGCCGCAATTACGCGGTCAGGGTTTGGCAGAGCAGTTAGTCCGCACCGGTCTGGCCTGGGCCAGACAACAGCAACTGCAAATTCAGGCCAGTTGCTGGTATGTGGCGAAATTTCTGCGTAAGGACATGTCTTGAGAACAGATTGGAGTCTGCCGGCTATCGTGGCCGGTTTTGTCGCTGTGCTGGTTGGCTTTGCCAGTTCAGTGGCGATTGTGTTTCAGGCTGCAGCTGCGGCAGGTGCCAGTCAGGCAGAAATTGCCAGTTGGATCGCCATTCTTGGTCTGATGATGGGAGTGACCTGTATTGGGTTTTCCTGGTATTACAAAGCGCCGGTGTTGACCGCCTGGTCGACGCCCGGTGCGGCCTTGCTGGCCACCAGTTTGCAAGGCATCAGTCTGGCGGAAGCGGTCGGTGTGTTCATTTTCAGCGCAGCGCTGACCACAGCGCTTGGACTCAGTGGTTGGTTTGATAAATTAGCCAGCCGTATTCCGCTGCCAATTGCGGCGGCCATGCTGGCGGGGATTTTATTGCAGTTTGGCTTGAAAGTGTTCAGCAGTATTGCGTTGGCGCCTGAACTTGTGTTGTTGATGATTGCGACTTTTTTACTGATTCGGCGCTGGTGGCCGCGTTATGCCATTCCATTGGTATTGTTGATCGGTATGTTCGCGGCGTGGTGGCTGCAACTGCTGGATTTATCCAAACTGCAATGGCAATGGTTGCAACTCGTCTGGGTCAGCCCGGACTGGTCCTGGCAGGCCATGTTGGGCATTGGCGTGCCGTTGTTTATTGTCACCATGACATCGCAGAATATCCCGGGTCTGGCGGTGCTAAAAGCGGGGCGTTATCAGGTACCGGTCTCGCCGTTGCTGAGCTGGAGTGGCGCGCTGACCATGCTGACCGCGCCCTTTGGTAATTTTTCGCTGAATCTGGCCGCTATTACAGCCGCGATTTGCAGTGGACCTGAGGTCGATCCTAATCCGGCCAAACGTTATACCGCCGCGATGGCGGCTGGCGTTTTCTATTTATGCACCGGGCTGGCTGGTGCTTCTGTGGTGGCCTTATTTGCTGCGTTACCGCCGGCCCTGGTGGCGGCCGTGGCAGGTCTGGCACTGCTTGGCACTATTGCGGCCAATCTGGCCACCGCAACCGCGGATGTGCGTCATCGCGACGCGGCAATTTTTACCTTATTGGTCACAGCCTCTGGTATCAGTTTTTTTGGTATCGCTTCGGCATTCTGGGGCTTAATCGCAGGTTTACTGGTGGACGCCGTCAACCGCTGGCGGCAAGCTTAAGCCCCCAGCCGGTCGACCGGAAAAAAAGCGGCCTGTGACGGCAAGGCGTTCACAAATGTCACCGGCCGCTGACGCAGAACTAGCGGGCTAAGCGGCTTGAGCGGCTTGAGCGGCTTGAGCGGCGACGGCAGGAAGCCAGTGCCGCCACGGCCAGTAAGCTAAACCAACCCAGGCTACCACCTGAACTGCTGTCGTCGTTTTTCTTTTGATGGATCAGGGTGTTTTGCACAGGCTTTAACGCCGCCGCACTGGCCGGATCGTTATTGATCACACTGATGCTTTCGATCTGGATCAGGTTTGCTTTGGCAACCGGTACTTTGGCTTGCACGTCGGCCGCCGTGTAATTACGCAGTGGCACTTCAGCAAAACCTGTGGCCAGGTTGGTTGGTAATTTTGCAATGGCATCAATAATTTCCATACCATTGCCAGTGACCTGGCCAAACACGGTAAAACCACTGTTTTGGGTGTCCAGATTCTGACTATTGTCAGCTAAGTTGATAAACCACTGATTCGTCGCACTATCTGGCTTGCCTTGCTGTTTGGCCATGGCGATAGTGCCCCGCAGGTTGGAATAAAGTACTTCGTTTTTCACCGGTGCCAACACGGCAGTGGCGGTGAATGGCGCGGTATTATTACCGCTGTACTTAAAGCCGCCGCCTTGTAGCACAAAGCCAGGTAGACTGCGGTGAAACAGGGTATCGTTATAACTGCCGTTCTTGACGTAAGTCAGAAAGTTAGCCACCGTCAGTGGGGTCGTTTGATCAAATAAATTCACTTCAAAATTGCCGAGGTTGGTTTTGACCAGCACCACAGTGGCCGCTGCTGGCAGGCTGCTGGTCAACATCAAGCCGGCAAAACCGGCGGCAAGTACAGTTGCAGAACACTTCATGGGTTAAACTCCGGAACATTAGACGCGGATCAGCTTATGTCAGCGGCGCCTTCTGATGCCAGCAGCATTACATTTAGTCACGATTTGAATACAGATGGTTATACATTGGCTGTGGGTTGTTGGCATCAGCCCTATGGTCAGGGCTGTGACTTCGGTGCTGTCAGTTGCTGCCAGTTTTTCAGATAGGGCTTGGCGGCCGGATGCTGCTCTGCCCGTTGAAAATACTGTTTAGCTTTAGGGTAATCTTGTGGCACTTCTTTGCCTTCAAAATATAACAACCCAAGGTAATAATTGGCGGTGACGCTGCCATTAGCCGCCGCTTTTTGCAGTAGTTTGATCGCTTCAGCGCTATTTTTTTCCACGCCCAGGCCCAGCAGATATAACAAGGCCAGCCGGTTTTGCGCCGGGGTATAGTCTTTGCTGGCGGCATAACGGAAAAACCGGTAGGCATTCTGATGGTTCTGGCTGACACCTTCGCCATCATCAAACATCACGCCAGCCTGGTAAGCGCAAGCGGGATGACCTTGTTTGCTGCATAACAGGTACCAATGATGGGCCAATGGCAGGTTTTTCGGTAGCCCTTCGCCGGTTTTATACAAGTTACCCAGTTGCAACATGGCTCTTGGATAAAATCTGCTGGCAGACAAACGTAAATACTGCACGGCTTTGTCTGGCTCAGCGCTGCTGAAACTGCCCTCCAGATAAGCCATCCCCAGCAGGTAAAAGGCTTCCGGATGCCAGTTCTGGCTGGACTGTAATAAATACTTTTCCAGTTGCTGTGGCTGGTTGAGTTGGGTCTGTTGCTGGAACTGCTGTGATACATACAAATAAGCGGCGACAGAATTACCTTGGTCGGCCAATTGTTGTAAAGCGGCTGTTGTGGCGGCATTATCCAGTTGTTGTTGTTCTTGCTGATACAACAACCAAAAGGCACTGGCTTCCGGCTGTCCGGTTGCTGCCGCTGCTTTTAACCAGCGCTCGCCCTGAGCGCGGTCTTGCTGGCGGAATTTTTTATTAAAAAAGTAGCGTGATAATTGCAGTTCAGCCTGACCCGGGCCTGCTCTGTCGTTAATCAGTTGGCGCAGCCCGGTCAGTTTTTCCGCTTTAGGCGGGCCAAATTCGCCACTGTGGTGTAAAAAGCTCAGCAGTTGTAGTGCCGGTAAATAATCCCGATCGGCCGCTTCGGTCAGCTGATGCAGGCATTGTTTCGCTGGCAGCGGCAGTTTGGTTTGGTAACAAAGTTCGGCCAGGCCGACCCTGGCTTGTAATGAATCGGCAGCAATCGCCCGCTGATATAACTGCAACGCTGTGTCGTACTGCTGTTGTTGCTCAGCATCCACCGCATGTAACAGCACCAGCATCGGATTGTCCGGATCGGCAAACAGTTGTTTTTTCCAGTTTTCCATCAAGCCGATAAAAGGGTAATCGACCTGATCGATGGCATGCAGATAGGGCATGTTCTGAAAGTACAGCGCTTTAAAACGATCATCGGTGCCGTCATACACTTGGATGACATAATACAAAGCGTTATCACTGGCCGATAATTCAGCGTAATAATCAATGGTTTGCATGCCAAGTTGCCGCACCAGCGCATGCGCATCCCGATAACTGTTAATTTGATAAGCCGAATAAGCTGCTTTACCGTTGCCGCTGGCTAAAATGCCTTGCAACAGATAAGACTGATAGCCTTTCAGTTGCTGCACAAATGCGGCTGAGTCTTGGGATTGGACCGGATTTTCGCTCGATGAGGCGGATTCTAAGCAAGATAACGCGGTCTGATAAAAGCTCAAAGTCCAGAAATTATCGGCCAGTTGTTGTTGCCAGGGCAATTTGGCACAAGCGTCAGGACTCTGTTCCAGTTGTTGTTCCAGCTGTTGCCAGGCTGCGCCGGTTTGATGGACTGCCGGGCTTTGTAAATAACTCTGATAAAGTTCAGCATAAGGTGGTAACTCAGCGGCTACCGGCAGTTGCTGTTGCAACCGGCTGAACTGATTGTCTGATGCCGTCTGAGGTTTTGACATGCTCTGACAGCCAGACAACAACAGCAGCACTGAACTTAACAACAATAGTTTCACGGCAACAGATCCATAACCGAACAAAAAACTTAAGGTGACAACCGGCTGGCTGGCTCAGTCTTGCGCCAGCCAGGGCGTTTCTGGCAATAAATCCAATTGGGCTTCATATCTGGCCAAATTAAATTGTTGCTGTTGTTCCACCACCGCATGCATTTCCGGCGCCAGTGCGCAGGCGATCAACTCAAGAGCTTCCTCTCTGCTGTGGCCTGTCATGCATAACCTGAGCAAAGTTGCTTTCACTTTGAGCGGATAACCATCCGCCAGTTGATTTTCAATCACTTCAAATAACAGGGCTTGATCGAGTTGATCAGATTCAGGGGCAGACATGGGGCGAACTCCGCAGCACAAAAGCGCAGCATGCCAGAATTGGCCGATCTTGACCAGCTACCCTGATAGAAAAAGCGGCCTGCTGCTGGCGACTGAGGCCCGGGATCGGCTAGAGTGGAATGCATGCAAACTTTCAATATAAAAACAACAAGATGACAGCATCCATCGCAAGAACAAATCTGCAAGCGAAACTGGCGGCGTTAGGACCAGGCATCTTACTGGCGACTGCTGCCATTGGCGGCTCCCATATAGTGGCGTCGACTCAGGCCGGGGCTTTATTCGGTTGGCAACTGGCCTGGCTCATCCTGCTGGTCAATGTGTTGAAATATCCGTTTTTCCGCTTTGGCGTCGAATATACCCTGAACCATGGCGAAAGCTTGTTACAGGGTTATCAGCGCAAAGGTCGGGGTTATTTGTGGCTGTTTACGCTGCTGAATGTGCTGGCGGCAGTGGTAAACACCGCAGGCGTGTTGCTGTTAACGGCGGCGCTGCTGCAGTACTTTTTGCCCTGGACTTTGTCGTTACCGGTACTTTGCCTGCTACTGCTGGCGTTGTGTTTAGCTATCCTGTTGGCCGGACAATACCAGCTGCTGGATCGGGTGTCGAAGTGGATTATGGTATTGCTGACCCTCACCACGCTGATCGCGGCCGCTATTGCCTGGCAGCAAGGTCCGCAAGCGCCGGCAGACTATGTCGCACCTTCGCCCTGGACGCTGGCATCGCTGGGCTTTTTGGTGGCGCTGATGGGCTGGATGCCAGCTCCGATTGAAATTTCTGCCATTAACTCGTTGTGGCTACAGCAAAAACAGCAGCAGGGCAAAGTCAGCAAAGCCAATGGTTTATTTGATTTAAATTTAGGTTATTGGAGTACCACGGCGCTGGCATTGGTGTTTCTGGCCTTAGGCGCGCTGGTGCAATATGGCAGCGATCAGCCGGTTGAACTGGCCGGTGCGGCTTATACCCAGCAATTTGTCGGTATGTATGCCCGGACTATTGGCGAATGGTCGACCTTATTGGTGGCCGGGGTGGCATTTTTATGTATGTTTGGGACCACTATTACCGTGCTGGATGGTTATGCCCGTACCCTGGATCAGTCCATGCATTTGCTTGGCTGGCAACGGCAGAGCAACCAACGCAGTTATAGCCTGTGGTTATTGGCACAGGCAAGCGCCGGTTTTGCCGTGATGCTGTTTTTTAAATCAGCGCTGGGGCCGATGCTGACTTTTGCCATGAGTCTGGCCTTTCTGACCACGCCACTTTTTGCCTGGCTGAATTTCAGTCTGATGCAACAATATCAGGGCACTGCACACGGCATCAGTAAACCTATGCAATGGTGGTCCTGGCTCGGTTTAATCTATCTGTTTGGTTTTGCGTTGTTATTTCTGCTTTGGTGGTTGAGTCGAGCTTAACTCATGCTGTGAGCAGCGCTGACGTGGCGACGGCTGTTGACAGAAATTCAGCTTGCCACCCTGGGTTTCTCTCGTTATGTTGGAGCCATCATATAGCATCGGAGAGCACCGATCAGGTCAGCCTTATGCGGGGCGACCACCGGCAGTCACCACATCTGAACAACCAACTTTGTATCATTTTTGAGTCCAATCACACTAACAAGAGACAGCACAATGACAACAATGGAGCTGGTTTGGGCCTTCGCCCAGCAATTGGTTTTAATCCTGCTGGCAGCACAAATTTTTGGCTATTTAGCCCAGTTTATAGGTCAACCCAGGGTGGTTGGCGAGATGATTGCCGGGGTGGTGCTCGGCCCCTCGTTATTTGGTTTATTTTGGCCCGAGCTGCAACAAAGTATTTTTGTCGCAGATACCATGCCGCTGCTGTACTTCGGTGCGCAGGTTGGCGTTGGGCTTTATATGTTTCTGGTCGGGCTGGAATTTAATACCCAATTATTCCGGCAACAGGCACGCAGTGCCATTGGCGTGTCCCTGGCGGGCATGATAGTGCCCTTTATCGTGGGGGCGTTGTTATGCCTGTGGTTACTGGATCAGCCAGGTTTATTTGCTGCCAATATCTCTTATGCCAATGCGGCCTTGTTTATGGGAGCCGCCATTGCGATTACGGCGTTTCCAATGCTGGCGCGGATTATTTATGAGCGCAAGTTAGCCGGTACGGCCTTGGGCACCTTAGCATTGGCTGCCGGTGCTATTGATGATGCTGCCGCCTGGATCGTATTGGCAGTGGTGTTAGCCAGTTTTGGTGGTGGCGCTATGCTGGCGATTAAAGCCGCTATCGGTGGGGCGCTGTATGCCAGTTTTATGTTGTTGCAAGCCCGCCGCTGGTTGCAACCGCTGGCGGATAAAGTGCAAAGCAGTCAGGTGCTGACGGCGCCGCAACTCATCTTGGTATTAGGCTTATGGGCGGCCTCAGCTTACAGCATGGAGTGGGTCGGCTTACATGCGGTGTTTGGCGGTTTCTTGTTTGGGATTGCCATGCCGCGCGGTAAAATCACTGAGTTGCTCAGCGCCAGGCTGAACAAAATTACCCTGTTGTTATTGCTGCCGATGTTCTTCACCTATTCAGGCTTAAGAACCCAACTGGATATTCTGGGTTCCTGGCAGGTGTTTTCAATTGCGCTGGTGATTCTGGCGGCTTCGATATTTGCCAAAGGAGTGGCTTGCTGGGCGGCTGCCCGGATCGGTGGCGCCGATAACCGGACTGCGATGGCTGTGGGGGCACTGATGAATTCGCGTGGTCTGATGGAGCTGATTATTATCAATATTGCCCTCAATTATGGTGTGATCCAGCAAGGGTTGTTTTCGATTATGGTGCTGATGGCTATCGTGACGACCCTGATGGCGACACCGTTATTTCAACTGGTTTATGGCCGGCATATGGCCAAATCAACACCGCCACCACCCCCAAAATTGGATGCCACGGCGTTAAAAGTCGGTTAAAGCGGTCGCTGCATCTGGTGCTGGCTGTTATTCTGCTGCCAGTGAAGGTTGGACGCCAAGCGTCCAACCCAGAGGGTAAAGGTGCAGCCTGGCAACCCTTACAAAGCTAACGAACGCTCGCCGCGGGAAATACCGGAGACGCCGGTTCTGACCACTTCCAGGATCTGGCTGTTACACATCGCTTCGATAAAAGCTTCCAGTTTTTCCGAGGTGCCGACCACCTGAATGGTATAAGTGGTCGGTGAGACATCAATAATCTGACCGCGGAAGATATCAGCACAACGTTTGATTTCTTCCCGCTGCTCGCCGCTGGCTTTGACTTTTACCATCATCAGTTCACGTTCGATATGGGCGCTTTCGCTTAGATCCACCAGTTTCACCACTTCAATCAGCTTATGCAGCTGTTTGGTGATTTGTTCAATCACCTGATCGTCACCGCGCGTCACTAAGGTCAGACGCGATAAGGTTGGATCTTCAGTGGCGGCTACGGTTAAAGAATCGATGTTATAACCACGCTGGGCGAATAAACCAACCACCCGCGCTAAAGCGCCGGACTCGTTTTCCAGCAAGACTGCGATAATATGCCGCATGTTAAGTCCGCTCCGTTTTGCTTAAGAACATCTCATTCATGGCGCCGCCAGGCACCTGCATCGGGTATACATGTTCTTTCGGATCTATATGAATATCGAGGAACACCAGCCGGTCTTTTAAGGCAAAAGCCCGTTCCAGCGCCGGTTCCAGCTCTTCCGGTTGGGTCACCCGAATACCGACATGACCATAAGCTTCGGCCAGTTTGACAAAATCCGGCAGCGAATCCATGTAGGAGCTGGAATAGCGGGAGTCATAGTTCATATCCTGCCACTGCTTGACCATGCCCAAATAACCGTTATTGAGGTTGATGATTTTCACCCCCAGGCCATATTGTTTACAGGTCGACAGTTCCTGAATATTCATCTGAATCGAACCTTCCCCGGTGACACAGACGACTTCAGCGTCCGGGTAATGCAGTTTTACGCCCATCGCGGCCGGCAAGCCAAAGCCCATAGTGCCGAGGCCGCCTGAGTTGATCCAGCGGTTCGGTTTGTCGAATTTGTAATATTGCGCGGCGAACATCTGGTGTTGGCCCACATCAGACGTGACATAAGCATCACCTTGGGTATGACGATGCACGGCTTCAATCACCGCTTGCGGTTTCAGCAAATCGTGCCGCTGTTCATAACGGCCGCCATGGACTGCACGCCATTGTTGAATTTGCTGCCACCAACTGGCCAGCGCATCCTGATCCAGCCCGGCGTCGCCTTTGCTGCTTTGTTTGTCGAGCAAACTCAGCATTTCCTGTAACACAGGTTGCACCAAACCGACGATAGGCACATGGGCGCTAATGGTTTTGGAAATACTGGCCGGGTCAATGTCGATATGGATAATAGTGGCATTGGGGCAGAATTTTTTGGTGGCGTTGGTGACCCGGTCATCAAAACGGGCGCCGACGGCGAAAATCACATCGGCATGGTGCATCACTTGGTTGGCTTCATAACTGCCGTGCATACCAAGCATGCCGATAAACTGCGGATCTGAGGCTGGATAAGCCCCTAAGCCCATCAGAGTATTGGTGACAGGTAAATTCAGCCGGCGTGCCAGCGTGGTGAGCTCGGCCGATGCACGACCTAAAATTACCCCACCACCGGCATAGAGCACCGGCTTTTTCGCCGCTAATAAAGTCTGTAAGGCTTTTTTAATTTGACCCGGATGGCCTTTGGCATTCGGGTTGTAAGAGCGCAGTTTGATATCTTTTGGATATTGGTACGGGAATTTCTGACTTGGAATGGTCATATCCTTCGGAATATCCAGCACCACCGGGCCTGGCCGGCCGCTTTGAGCAATATAAAAGGCTTTTTTCACCAGCGCCGGAATATCGGCCGGGTTGCGCACTGACATATTGTGTTTAACGATAGGGCGGGAAATGCCGAGCATATCGGTTTCCTGAAAAGCATCATCGCCAATCAGATGACTCATCACCTGACCGCAAATCACCACCATCGGAATCGAATCCATATAAGCAGTGGCAATACCGGTGACGGCGTTGGTGGCGCCTGGGCCTGAAGTGACGAGCACGACGCCAGCTTTGCCGCTGGCGCGGGCATATGCGTCCGCCATATGGGTTGCTGCTTGTTCGTGGCGGACCAGCACATGCTTCACATCGTTTTGCTGGAACAGCGCATCATAGATATGTAACACGGCACCGCCCGGGTAACCATATACGTATTCCACACCCTCATCGTGCAAGGCGCGGACTAACATGGCACCGCCAGACAGCATTTCTGGTTGGTTTTGTTGGCTCATGACTTCGGTCTCATAGTTTGCGTATGCAAAAATTACGGCGCTACTGTTGCAAAACAACAGGCGGCACCGGTCGGGTCTTGTCGAAACAAGAAATTCTTTGCTACGTGGACGGTTGGCAGTGTAAGGGTACTGACAACAAAATGTTCAAACTATGGTTAACCCAGGTTGAAACGACGGCTTTGCTAATTATCTGACTTCTGTCTGGAGAAGTTCGTTCTGAAGGCTCGTCAGGCCTTACTTTACGGGAATCCGGCTGGCCTTGTCGACCCTTTTTTGTCGCAGTGGCGGCGATTTTTCGACTCGATAGCACAGGCTGGCGGAAAAAGCGTCTCCACCTGCCATGGCCGCGGCTGAAATAGCGTCATTACAACCACTGGCACCGGCTGGCGGCTTGCAAAAAGCCAAGGCTGACCACATAGTAGCAAGCATCAGATGAACCCGAGCAACAGAGGTAGCAGTGGTGGAACCTATTGCAGTAAATTTTGACAATGTGCGCGATATTCTGGCGCAATCGCAGCATCAACTGGTGCTGTTTGTATTTTGGTCTGAGCGCTCAGAACAAAGTAAACAACAACTGCAGTTGTGTCACAGTGTATGCCGTGATTATCCGGAACAATTGGTGTTAGCCAGTGTCAATTGTGACTTGGATCAGGAACTTGCCATGCAGTTTGGCGTCAGAAGCTTGCCGACGGTGATGTTTATTCAACAGGGTCAGCCGGTGGACGGTTTTGCCGGACTGGAAACTGAAGCGCAACTGCGGCAAAGATTACAACCTTACCTGCCTGCGCCGGAAGCCTTATTACTGGCGCAAGCTGAGCCATTATTAGCGGCACAGCAGTGGGCTGAAGCTTACCCTTTGTTGCAACAAGCGCAGCAACTGGCGCCGGAACAACCGATGATCCGCAAAGCGCTGGCGCTGTGCGCAGCGTCCCTGGGTCAACTGGAGCTGGCGAAAGAATTGATTGGCACCATTTTGCTGGCGGAGCAGGATGCGCTCTATCAGCAGGTGCTGGCGGTGCTGGAGCTGGCGGAAAAAGCCGCCGATACGCCCGAAATCCGTGCTTTAGAAGCGGCATTGGCGGCCAATCCGACCGACCTGTTATTGCACCAGCAATTGGCAGTGCAATATCAGCAAGCCAACAGACCCGCTGACGCTTTAGCCTTGTTGTTTAAGGTGCTGCAGCAGGATCTGAGTTTTGGCGAAAGCAAAGCGCTGTTTCTGGATATTCTGGCAGTGTTGCCAAAAGGGGATGCGCTGGCTGGTACGTACCGGCGTAAATTGTATAGTCTGTTGTATTAATCCAAAGTGCAGGCAGCGCTGAACTGCACTGTCTGACAAGGAACAAGCATGCGAAGTTTGTGGTATGGCTGTCTGGCCTGGTGTGCGCTGTTGGCACTGACGGTGCAGGCTGATTCTGCTGAACAGTTATTTGCCCGGTATGAACCGGCGTTATTGCAAGTCAGGGTGCTGGAAAACGCGTCCGGCGCCAAAGCCTCGATTGGTACCGGTTTTGTGCTGGAACAACCGAATTTGCTGGTGACCAACTATCATGTGGTGTCGGAAGCGGTGCTGTTTCCGGAGAAATACCAACTGGAATATCTGGCGCAGGATCAATCTAAAGGTCAGCTGCAAGTGCTGGCGGTGGATGTGATTAATGATTTGGCGCTGGTCAAAACCGATTATCAGCCGGCCCAACGTTTTGCCATTCAAGCGGAAAAACCGGTGCAGGGCGTCACCTTGTACTCGTTAGGCAACCCGCATGATTTGGGTATGATTTTGGTACCAGGCACTTACAATGGCCTGCAGAAATACAGTTTTTATCCACGTATCCATTTTACCGGTGCCGTCAATTCCGGCATGAGTGGTGGGCCTACTGTGGATGCCAGCGGTAAAGTCGTGGGCATCAATGTGGCATCGGCTGGCAATCAGCTCGGCTTTTTGGTCCCGGCGCAGGCACTGAGCGCGTTATTAGCCCGTTATCAGCAACAAGGGCAGCCGAAGGATTTTAAAAGTCAGATCGAAGGCCAGTTGCTGGATAGTCAGCAGAAAATGTTTGCGCAAATTTTACAGGCCGACTGGCAGTTAAAAGAATTTGGTCCGGGCAAAGTGCCGGACGAAATTGTGCCTTTTGTCCGTTGTTGGGGTGAATCTAATGTGGAAAAACGCCAGGATCAGCTGAAAAAGGTGGCGGCTTTCTGCAGTCAGTCCGAAGAAATCTTTTTATCACAACGCTTTAGCACAGGCCGGATTGAAATGCAGTTTGAATGGTTGCATGGACCAGAGTTACATCCGCTGCAATTTTTCCATCGTTATCAGCAGAATATTGACCGCGCCAATCCGGATAATCAGGCTGGCAAAGAAGATGTGACGCCATTTGAGTGTCAGCATCAGGTGGTGCAGCAACACAATGGCCAGCGCGCCAAAACCATTTTTTGTGTCCGCGCCTACCGGCAGTTTAACGGTTTGTATGATGCGTTGTATCTGGCGGCCTCGCTGGATCATCAGCAACAAGGCATTGTCAGTCATTTCACTTTATCCGGCGTGAGTCAGGACAATGCACTGGCCTTTAGCCGGAAGTTCAGCGAGGCGGTGTTATGGCAGTAATCATCGAAGTGCTGAACAAACAACATAAAGTCATTGAGCGGCATAAATTTGCTCAGCATGAAGTCCGGTTGGGGCGCGCTTATGACAATGATGTGATTTTGTACGACCGGCATGTGTGCCCGCATCATGCCAAGCTTTGGCAAAATGAGCAGGGGCAGTGGCAACTGCAGGATTTAGCTTCACTCAATGGCAGTTTTCTCGAGCCCGCCCAACCTTTGCAGCAAGCAGCTCTGGTGCCATCCGGTCAGTTGTGCTGGCTGGGTGAGCAACCGCTGCGGATCTATGACGACCAGCATCAGGTGGCACCGGCGTTGCCTTTTAACCCGCTGGAGCAAAAACTACAGAGCTTTGGTCATTGGCCCCTGATCATCAGTTTACTGTTGCTGATCCTGCTTGAAGAGCTGTTCCGCATCTGGTTGAATGCGCCAGGTCAGGAGTCCGG
>Ga0114982_1000484_pt1 | contig 21342 bp, 10 predicted proteins | sample Shrwel_input2_FT_FD_87183 | JGI IMG/M metagenome (GOLD analysis project Ga0114982, IMG submission 87183) | Subsurface microbial communities from deep shales in Ohio, USA - Utica-3 well 1 S input2 FT | ecosystem: Environmental > Aquatic > Deep subsurface > Shale gas/oil reservoir > Produced... | reverse complement strand
TAGCAGAAGATTGTTTTTTTAATAGTGACACCAGATTGAGGGTGTCTGAATATTCCTGACCCACTTCCCTTGCAATAACTGTCTGGGCTTCTTTCATTTGCTTGTGGGCGGACTCCCCAATGGTTGATTGCCAAGCAAGGGCTTCCACTATCTGTGCATTTTTAGAAAAACTACTACCCAGTCCTTCCTCTAGGGAAGTGGCTTCCAATGAATTTTCACCAACAAGTCTGTTGCCTATCATATATTGCCAATAGGTTTTATTGGTTTTCCATTGGTTTGACAGGTCTGTGAACTCTTTTAGTGTCTCTTCTTTATGTGTCTCGATATCTGTTATCCCGGCAGCTTTCCATTCCTCCGGTTTTACTAAATCCAAAGCATTTTTGATTTCTGTTGTCGTGTCGGAAATATCCTCACCGAGCACTTGTTTTGCATTGATGTAAGTGAGTAGTGCTGACTTTTGAGCCAGTGCTGATTTTGAGATGTTACCTGCTTGCTGTTCTACTTTTGCTTCCTCGGTAAATCCTGCTATCCTGTTGGCAGTTTGTATCCTGTTTGGCAGAAGCATTGATTGTAAAGTGTTTGAGTTGAACTGTGTTGATACAGCAGCTTCATATCCTAATTCCTGACTTTTTGCTTTCTGTTCCGACCTTACATTTACGCTTCCCCCGGCGACACCGATAAGAAGTCCAAGTCCAACTTCAACCCATCCTTCTTTGGTTCCATATTGCTCGGCAAGTGACTCATACATCTCACCTATGGAGTCAAAGGATTGATTTGTATTCTTTGGATCATAGGTGTGTTCAATCCACCTGTTTGCAAATTTGGTTGTTACGCCTTGACCGCCCTCCTCATAGATACCTTCTGTTGCTCCGGGTTTTACAACGTAGTCAAATACATTTCTGGCAACTTTTTGTCCTGTTGTAGCTTCGAGGGTTTTGTAAGTACCTGCGGCTGTTTTTTCCACCCCATACCCAAATGCTTTCTTTTCCAAGAATTTTGATATCCCTGTATCAATTGGATTTTTAATGCCTGAGATGTTTCCGAACATAGCTAAATTGGAAACTCCAAGTATTGCCATATTGGTTCCAAATACTGCGTTTGCGGATTTGTTGAGATTTGACTGGAACTCCTGAACCTCTGTGGCTGATGGAGGTCTTCCGTTCATTTCGGCAAAACTGTTGTAGAAGTTTTCCTGCGCTTCTTTTTTATATTGGAGTGCTTCTACAGACGCTTCATATCCTGCCGATCTTGCCATAAAACCGACAGTTGATAAATACTCACCTGTTTTGGCTGCATTTATAGCGGCTGATTTTGAAACAATGTCTGTTGAGAATTGTCCGCCTAATTCTTTTAATGTTTTGGTATATTTGGTAATGCCCTCGATGGTTTTTGCTTCTCCCAGTGCTTCTGCTCCCCATCTTCCCGCCTTTCCTATTTTTGTAGTATATCTGGCGGCGGCAGTTGCTAAAGATGTTCCTCCAGTTGCATACGCCCACACAGCTTCCGACAGGATTGCCCCGGCTGTAAATGATAATCCTCCTAAGAACTTGTCCGACCAGAAGTTAGCTGTACCTGCTTGTTGGAATAGGTTTTTATCCCTTTCCTGCTCGGTGTAATAATTCGGAAGTTTGTATTGCAATTTAGTATCAAAATCTTGCAATCTCTGTGAAAAATCGTTATCATATAATGATTCAAATTCGCCGCTTCGCAGGGCTTCCCCTACGCCATATACAATTCCAACTGTACCTCCAAGCAAAGCACTCCCTGTTTTTAGTAATGCTTTATTTGCACCATTCGCCCATTTTTCACCGGAGGTTTGCGCCAATGCAAATCTTTCCTCATTATTTGTGTTAGGTATAAAATTTTCAAATTTTGGAATTGATAATCCGCTTCCTAATGTGGTGTAAGTTTCCGACACCCTTACGTCCTGAACAGTCGTGGGTAGTCTTTTGTCTGCAAAAGAGTTTGCAATGTTTGAGAAATCTCCGGCGTTGTAAGAATCCTGTGCTGAAACTTTACTGCGTATATCATTATTCACATAAGCCAACTGTTGCTGTTGTGGGGTTGGTTGCTGTGTTACAATGTCCGGGGTGATTATTGGTTGCGGTATTGGATTATTGTCCGGCATACGCTGATTTTAAATTTTCAAAAATTTCATTTTTTCCGTTGGGGTAGGCCATTTCATCTTGCAGCATAGTTTCGACCAACTGTTTGATAAAAACTTGAGGTGCGTATTTGACTAAGCTGTAAGTTGTGTCCAAATTATTTTCATCCTCTGCCCTTGTGCTGGTGTAGATATTTTTCTCGTAGTTTCCTTTTTTATAAACTATTGACGTATAAACCTTACCTGTATTATCTTTTTTAAGTTTAACCTGTAGCGGCGGAAGATTATTTGTATTTTCAATAACCTGATCTACAATAACTCCCATTTCATTAGGTTGTTTGGCCGACCCGATTATAGTGGAATATTTGTTGAATATCTCTTTAGACATTGCCTCTTTGGTGTAATTAATGGCTTGTCCATACAAAAGATTATTATCTAAATCCTCTATCCTTTTAACGTCATTCTTTGAGATGGGTTTCGCAGGGACGGATATTTCAGGAATATTACTATTCTTGAACACCTTTCCTTGGTTTGCAAAATCTATTGCGTTGAGTATTTGTGGGGGTAAATTCTGTTTAAGTATGACAGCAGTAACAGGGACAAACACTTGATTTTTATCCACCGTTCTTTGCTGGGTTTGTGTTATCTCCACTGCATCTGGATTGGCAGATTCTTTCACTGTTATCACTCCTGCCGGATTAGCTACAAATTGTGATCCATCTGTAGCAATTAACGTATTTCCTGCGGCGTTGATCAGGCTACTGTGGATTTCCGTTTTTGGTTGTATTTCAAATCCGTTTTGTCGGGTGTCTATTTTTTTATTTGCCACTAACCTAGAGGCTCTCGCCTTGATTGCGTCAATAGTCAATGCGTCATTGAGTGTTGCATCGTCTGTTATTGAATTATCCTTATTTATGGCATTACTCATTACTCCGGCTATTGCGGCTGGCGTAAATCCTAATAAGTTTGCAAAAGTGTCTGTATAAGAATTGGTGTCATAAGTTCCCCTTTTTCTTGCATTTTCCAAAAAGTCATTAGCTTCCTTCTCTGTATTGAATTGTCCTCTGAAAACAGCAAAAAGAGGGCTTTCTTGTGGGTTTGATTTTAATTTAGTTGGGATAGGTAATCCTCCATAAGTGTTTATACCCACCCTATTATCACTCTCTGATAACATTTTATCGGCCAAATACGTTTTTACCAACTGTTCTTTGACAACATTGCCTTTAGGGGTTTCTAAATCTGCCGCAGTTTTTATTCCGTTTTTTGCAAAATACGCTGCTCCGCTAACGGCAGTGCCATTAGTTTGTATTATCTTAACATCCGGGTTGTTTAAATAGCCCTCAACAAGTTTTGGTGCCACTTCATTTATCTGTTCTGCGGCTGCTTGTGTCATCGCATCTACATAAGTGTTTTGGTCTTCTTCTGCGGCTGCTTTTTTTTGGTCTAGTGCTCTTGCTGTGGCTAGGCTCACTACATTAGAACTTCCTTGCGCGAGATTTTCAATATATTTGTGCAGGATATCGGTTCTGTCTTTTTCGGGGTGATTTTTTATTTGTGTGTCTATCGCATCTTTGTACAACTTTGGAAGCTGATTATATGCTGTCTCCACTGTTGTTGTGTAGGAGCCTTGCTTGGCGGTTGCGGACGCTTGTACCGTCTCCAAGAAATTTTGATCTGTGCCAACATAGGGTAGTCCTACGGCGCGAACATCGGCTATACCGTCTGCATTTGTGTCGTCTTTCTTAGACCCTGTAAGTAATTTAAACTGTTCCTTCATTTTTTCAACCGCAGAACTGTCAACAGAATAAGATGTGCCGACATTATCAAAAGCGAAAGCCTTTGAGAAGTTACCTAATACATTGTTATACTGCATCTGGAAAGACATGTTGGAAGAATCTCCTGAATTTAATACCCCACTATAATTTTGGGATAGGTCGGAGAGATATTGTTTTTTAGCATTTACTTCCGCCGTTAACCTGTTTATTTCATTGTCATCTGTCGAGTTTCCAATCATGGCTTCTGTTTGGATTATATCGTCCTGAACAGATTTTAGTTTGTTTTGTGCAAATGTTGAGAAATCTGATTTAGTCTGATCAATGGATTTTCCATTTTCAAACTTAGCCCAACCATCAACTTGCATTTGTGCTTTTTCCTTATCTGTTAAAAGGGCTCCAATTTGGCTTTCTATTTGTTGTTGGGTGAGTCTTTTTCCATCGCGACTTATAAAATATTGCGTTCCGTCCGGATGAGACTCTTTAACTACATCGGCGTATTTATCTAAGTTTTTGGCATACTCCTGAAAAGTCTTATTGTAATCTGTGTAGTCGATGTAATTTAAGCTTCCTAGTCTTTTTGTGCCTGTTGTATCCGACATCCAATCTGTTACCCCAGCTTTTGTCTGGGCGTATGCATCGTTAGCTGTATTATATAATTCAGGATGTTTTTCTTTTTTCTCGGCAATTGTTCTCTGGTAATTTTGGTAATTTGAATTATCTATGAAATCATTCTGAACTCTTTTATCATTCAACACATTCTTGACTTGAGATAACAGTTTGTTCTTCACTCCGTTTCTGGACAGGTCTGTATCGGCGGAATTGTTTACAGTGTTAGTAACCTCCTGCAACTTCCCGGCGAGATATTCTTTTGCGGCGGGTTGCACTAATGAGTTGGCTAGGCTTCCGTATTGATTTAAGGTTTGTTGCACCAAATCATAATTGGTATCATACCGCCCTTGCTTTATAGTGGCGACCTTACCAAAGAGGTCTATTGCCGAAGTGTCTATGGCGTGTCCGTAATCTATTGGGCGTGATGCGTAGTTACTCATATATTCTTAAAAGTTTAAAAGCCCATACCTGTTTTTAGGTAAAGGCTGTAAAATTATAAATTTATTGTTACATATAAAAATAAGTTATTCCTACTATAACTTTATTTCTTTTTTGCGGTTTTTTGCAGGTTTGCATATTTAACTATGGCGGCTTGCTCTTTGGGAGATTTCGCTAAAAACTGTTGTTTTTCTACATCTGTTGTTAGTGTGTTTGCAAATTCCAATGGTGTTTTAAAGAATGTTACTGTCCCGCTACCTACTTTGTAATTTTCATTGAGGGAATTATATGCTCTGGCTTTGTTTCTATTAAGCCTGTTCAATGCGGATTCCTCATTTATCCTATTGAAATATCTTTGTAAATTATCCTCGAAAGCAGCTTTTGTAGCAAATGTTCTATTCTCATAGCTAAGTGCATTCTGTCCTTCAAGTATACTGTTCTTGCCGGAGGTCTGCGCATTATAGATGTCTGCTCTTTCCTGTGCTGCTGCATTATAGGTTTCGGCTTGTGCTTGGGCTGCATTATTGGCTTGGGTTGTTTGCCCAAAAATACCTGACAGGAGTGCCGCTTGTTCTGTTGGGGAATATCCTGACATGTTGCTTACAATGGCATTCTGTGTTCTTGCGTTTTCAATCAACTGTGGCTCTGCTGTAATAAATGCTGGGTCGATGTACGGTAATCTTGTATCCACTTTCAGGGATGCTTCCGGAGGTGATGGTGGGATTAAAATCGGGTTGTTTCCGAAATCAAGTCCAAAATCATTAAAGACATTTCTTACATTTGTCGTCTCTGCGATAGGTTGCTCAGGAATAGCTCCGAGCACCGCATCCGATTGTAAGCCGTTGGCATATTTTGCATATATATCAGGGAATTTTTCTTGAAGTTGAGAAAGTGTCACCACCCCTGCGTCATTTACTTTTTTGAGTTCATCTTGTGGAAGAATCTCTAAAGCATAATTCGGACGTGTCCCTGTAAAGTTCCCATACTTAGCATCAAATCCCCTTACGTTTTCGGGGTCATTTACAAAACTGTCGCTGTTAATAGCAGATACAAAGTTTTTATATTTTTCGGGATTATTCCCGTATAGTCTTTGGGCATCGGCTTTTAACAGTTCATACTCATTATTCACCCCTTTTTGGTATGCAAGCGCGTCCGCCGGAGTTGCGGAGTCTTTGAAATGTTGTGAATATAATCTTGGATGAAGTCTTGCGTTTTCTTTTGCCTGTTCTTGCAAATTACTTGTTATGACGCTTCCATAGTATCCTGTACCCATATCCTGTTGGTAGTTGAACATCTTAGGATCTTCATAGATGTTGGCAACACGGTATGGGTTATTTATAGATGATTGGTTAGCTATTGGTGCTACAGGGTTGGTTTGCATATCTGCCGCCATTTGTTCTTGAGTCATCTGCTCATTATTTGCAACTATCTGTTCGGGTGTTATGGGTAGTGGCTGTTCTGGTTGGATGTCTGTTCTTGGTAAAGTACTGGCATATTTAGCTGCTTGGGGGGTCATGCCACCAAACTGATATTTATTCCAGTAGTCTGTTACCTGCTCTACAGGAATATTGTATTTTTTGGATAGGCGTGTAAGGAATTCTCCACCGTCTTGCATAGTGTTATATTCGGAATTTGTTTTTGGTATTTTTTCCTGTTTGGTGAAAATATCCTCGAATATCGCTGATTTCAATTCTTCCAACGGTTTTTTTGCTTTTTCTAATTCCTGCATTTGTGTGGTGAGGAATTCAAGATTTATATCTTGTGTGTTGGCATCCGGGTTATCTATCTTTGAAATCTTTTCTGTTTTTTTAATAATGTCTTGCTGCTCTTTATTAATATCTTCAAGTCCTATTTTTTTATCGAGTTTGCTCATTACATCGGCAAACGTTTGATTCGCTTTTATTTTTATCTCGTAGGTATCGGAAAAGTATTTAGCATTTGCGGCTCCAATTTTTGTATGATCAGAAAGTATCTTAGTGCCATCAGCAAGATTTACAGGCGTTCCTCCTTGTTCGTGCGGTTTTCCTCCGGCCTCTTGAATATCTCCTGTATCTCCATGCTTAACTACCTCACCCACTTCAATTTCTACAGTACCTTCTTTTTCCGGCATAAGGATTTCTCCATTGGCTACAGCGGCGTTTGTTTTGGTTTTTCCGCCTTGCTGTTTCATTTCTTTTGTTTCTTCCTCGGCATTGCTATAAACACCTTCTTTGACTTCTTCTGCTGGGTTTTGATTTCCTTGTTGGAGTGCTGTCATCATTTGCCCCAATGCTGTTTGTTGCTCTTGTGGAGAAAGTCTTTTTAGGAATTCATCTACCACTATAGGCTCTTGTTTTGTAAGTGTTGCATATTGCAAAACTGTTGGGTTTACTTCCCCTCCATCTTGCCTATAAATGTAGTCGTTCTTAGGCGTTCCGTATTGTCTTTTTTGGTAGTCGTCGGCAACTTCTTTTTGTACTTTACCTATTGAGAATGCAGAAAGACCCTCACGCGCTTGCCCAAGGAATCCGGCGGCTAGTGACAAACCTGCCTGTGGATAATTTCCTTTTCCTAAATTATATGCGCCATAATTCAAACGTCCCTGAACGCCCATTCCGTCATTGTTGAACAAGTCGCCTACATTGTTATAAACGTTGGTTGTTGTCGAGCCCATCAAGTCATATTGTTGATTAGGCTGCTTTGGCATCAATTCAGGATTTGACGGTTGATTGTTCTCTTTCAACTGTTCTGGTGTCAATGGTATTGTGTCCTGCGGAGGATTTTGTACAGGGGTGTTTGCATCAAAGAACTGTGAAAACATTGGTGGGTTATTCTGATACCAATTTGGTTGCTGGTATTTAGGAGTCTGTTCTCCGGGATTATCTGTAAAGTACGGAGAAGTGTTATTATAATACCCTCCCGCCTGTGCCTTAAGTTTTTTAGCTACTGCTGTTCTCCAAGCCTTGTCGTCTGTTTTTTTCATGCTTTTTTATTTTTGGCGAGTTTCTTTAATGTCGCTGCGTCTTTTTTAAGTGGGTACTCTGTAACTACGTTTCCGGGGAAATTATAATTCTGGTCGGGTTTCATTAACTTTACGTTTCCTAGATTATCAATTCCGAAAATGTCGTATCCTAAACCTTTCATGGTTATGTTTGAACTTGGTATTATTGTGATTTGTCCGGGAAATTTGTATTGTCCAGCGGGATCTATAATTCCCCCCATCTGAGCCATTTGGGTTGCTGCATTTGTCGGAAGTTCATTTTGGGCTATGTTATTCATAAGCCATATTAAATCATCCTCTGAATAGTTTTTTAATAATCTATCCTTGACATAAGAGTTAGGAGCTTTCTTTAACATGTCCTTATTAAAATCTTGTTTTCCTGCATCATATATACCATCTTTCTTAAGCAAAAAACGCAAAGAATTTAAATCGGCCTTATTTTCATAGGGAGATTTATCATGCGGTACCTCTACATCAGGTTTTAGTCTGCTTGAGAGTTGTTGTAATTCTTTTTTGTTAAGGTCGCCTTTTTTAAATGTCTCTGCATGTGCAAACTCGTGAGCTTCAACTTCTCCTTTTCTTAATTTCTTATTTTCGGTATTAACTCTATCCGTCTTATTATCTATAATTACTGTTTCTTCATCATATATAGAGCCTTGATTACTATACGGAATTCCATTTAATTTGTTGTAAAACTGTTTTATTAGGCTAGGTTTTCCCTCTTGATTTAATACTTTTGTTTCATCAACATTTTTTAGTCTCTCGATAATTTCTTTATTGGCTTCTGTTTCTGAATATCCGGATTTTAAAAGTCTTTCTTTGTATTTTGGGGATTGTATGTATTCTATTGTAAATTGTTGGGCTTCATTGATTTTACCTATGCCCATTATTTTTGGTTGTAGGTTGGGGATATTGTCTTTTACAATACCACCAGCCTGAAACAAAGGGGATTCAACAAAATTAGAAACCTGTGCAAATGTTTGATTCAAATCCTCTTGCGGGAGTGTTTGTGGCTGTTGTGGGGCTTGTCTGTATAGATTCTGTATATTCTCCTCTTGTCCGGCAAATAGTTCGTCTAAAGCGTTAACTTGCTGTTGTCTTTCTTGCAACACCCTTTGGGCTTCTGATTCTTCGGCTGTAAATTTAGGCTTTTCTGTTTCTTGCGGCAAATTAGTTACTTCTGGTGTAACATTGCTTTCGGGTGCAGTTATTTGCATCCCTGAATATTTACTGTAGATAGACTCCACCGCTTTTCTTCTGTCGGGGTTTTGTTGGTATTTTTTTGCAGGTATTTCATATTTATCTGAAACTATTTGTCCCGCTTCGTGAACTGTTTTGGCATTGAGTAGGGCTTGTCCGGCATTTTTATGTGTGTTCTTTAATTCCCAATCTACAAAATCCAATTGATTATTAAGGTCTGTCCAGTTATCCCCATACCTGCTTTTTAATCTTTTGAGACGATCTTCCCTGAACTGTGCAATACCCTCGCTGTTTCCACCTTTATACCCTTTGTCGCCGACAGCAGTTGTTCTAAGACCACTCTCATAAACAAAGTTACCCGTCAAGGCAGATGCGGCCTCCGGGCTGTATCCTCTCTGCAAAAAGAAATTGTAGGAAGTTTTCTCGTTTTCTATTTGTTTTCCTTTATCTTTCAGTAGCATATTAACTGTCTAGTTTTATAGTTTGAACAGTGTTTTTAAGAGTTACCTCATATTGGGAGTTTGCGTCATTTATAAGGCGTAATATGAAATATTGTCCCCTTAACCTTTCGAGGTTCCCTTTACTGTAGAAATTGACCGCATTCGGGTTCAAGGTTTTATTGATGAAATTCCTATCCCAATTCCAATGTTCTACGTTATTGTTTTGATTTACAACACGATTGTAAAAATAATTGAATGTGTGCTGCCCTTGGTATGATGTGTATAGTATATCCTGAATTGATCGTGCTTGGTTGTTCTTAGGATAATTCTTATTGTCGCTTGTCATTCTCTGCAAGTTCAAACTCAAATACCCTGAGTTGTTTGTAGAGTTGTATATGGTCGCGGCAGTGAACCCAATATCTTTATTCACGGCATAGTCATACGCATTCTGGTATCTTTTTGCCTCAACATTTAGTTTGATTGTTTCCAGTACCTTACCTACGTATTCATTCTTAATCGGGGCTTCTACTATGGATGGGAATTTTTCCCCGCAGAATACGCCAAATGATTTGTTGGTAAGCAAGTGGCTGTTTAACGTCTCTGCGTAACTGTTGTGGTAATAGTTGTACCCGGATTGAAAATAATTATCTAATGATACATAATAGTTTGGGGCAAAAGAGTAATAACTAATCCATCCCTCTCCGATTTTGTATGCCACTGTGAAACTAACATCAATGAACTCCTCGTTGTTGTTCATATCGACAATTTCATCATCTTTGTATAACAATCCGTCTATAACTTCAAAATCACTTGGGTCTGAACTAGGGTTGAGCATCCAATCTTTTTTCGTGATAAATATACGCCCAAATCTGGAATCATAGCCAAAACTAAGCCCAAGCCCTTTAAATTTATTATCTACGTTCAAATCAGGGAAAGACCTTAATATCTTAAATGGTAGATGCTCCCTGAACCAGTTCTTCATACCGCTGGGTTTTCCACCTATCACATCGGAAATGGTTTCATAATCCCTTCCGTTCTGTATATAAACCATACCTTTTCTGGCATCTGCTGTGACAAGTCCGTAAGGGGTTTCCACCGCATCGGAGTTCTGTGTTCCTATGGGTAACTCCAAAGCGCGTCCTGCAAAAATCCCGGCGTTTCCTTGCTCAAGTATCCTTGGGGATTTATCATTTGCCAAATTATCTATGGCGTTGATTATCACCTGTTGCAGTTCAAACCTGAAAAGAAGTTGCTCGGAACTTATGTCGCGAATATCAATAAGTCTTCCGTATTTTTTAGGGAAGGTGTGTTTGTTGAACGGTTTGTAGATAAGGTATGGGTCTGTGAGCGAACCTTCATTTTTGTCCTGCTCTGAATACGCTACGCCGTTAGGGTCTTTACGTAACTTTTCATAAAGTTCAAATGAATAATTCTTATCCAGTATTTTATAAGGGAATCTTGTTACCCCTGTGGAATATACATTATTGTAAAAGAAACTGTTTGGTTCCCTTATGGACACGTTTTTCTCTTTTGTCCATTCCAGTAAGTCTCCCGCTTGCGGGTAGAATTGATCCTTTGGGTCTGGTTTCCCATATCGGAAATTGCAGTTTATCTCGGATTCCACCAAGTAGTTTGCAATACCATAGTAGTACAGATAAATTTTTGACGGTTTTGTGACATAAAACTGTTGTTTGGTCTCACAATCCATATTGTAGGTTGTAAGTATCTCCGGAAATACTGCGCCGCCGATTCCACCGCGAGTGCTGCCCTTATCATAATCTATGAAGAAATATGGTCGGGCGATGTTTGGGTAGTCACTGTAATTAAATGCCGTCCTATCTGCAAGTCCGTAGGCTGTTGTGCGATAAATCTGTAATTTTCTCTTCCATGTAAATCGCGATATGTAAACAGTTCCTCCATACACTATATCACAGGTGTTGTCATCTGTCAGCTTTGTCCTGTAATTTGTTGTGAGCCACTGTATTGAATCTATATTTCCAAACTGTGTCGGTAGGTAGTTTTTGAGTGTAAAATATGGGCTTCCTACATTTCTTGGGATTTCTATGCTTGCTCCGCTCGGACATCCTGCCATAGACGCTGTAAACCTGCTGCCAATACCTTGTCCTATAAGGTTGTTGTCATAGTTTTTATATTCGTCTGGGTATTCAAAAGCCTGTGATTGCCAGTCCGGAGCTGCTTCATTAGGATCGCCCAATGATATGAATGTTGAATATTCCCTGCTGAAATTATTTACGGATATCCTGCTTCCTGTGTTACTATCGCTGAAAGTGTATTTTCCATCGCGCATATATTTTTTTGTAGATATTGCGCGGAGTTTATTCAAGCCCTCTTCGTTCTTGATAAATCTGTTGTGGTATCCTTCCGATGCAAAATAGCTTGCAAAATTCTGCACTTGTCCCAGATTCTTAAATGTTTCCAACCATTGGTATCTGTAAGTGCCTATCTTTGTTGCGGCTCCTGCAACCGACGCGGCAGCGAGGACGGCAAGTGCCACGATACTGGCAACCGTACCTATTGTGTTTGTACCCTCGACAAATCCCACTTCTAAAAATGCGTGTCCTATACCGGATTGTGTGGTGAAATCTGCAATCTGTATTGCTTTTTCTAAAGTAAATTCAGCTACGGCAAGTGTAGTGGCAAAATCCCTAGCTTTTGCTGTGAGGATAACCCATTTTGGGTGGTTTTCTACGTCGTTGAATTGACCCCTTGAATTACCCACTTGAAAACCTGAAAGTTTCACCTCTGTTGGTAGAAGTGGTCTTGTGAAAGCAAACTCAGGAGAAATTAATGAAAACTTACTGTTATATGCCCCTGCGTGAGGATGTTGTATGAATGAAGTTCCTTGTGCGTTTAGATGTAAGTAGTCTTGCCCTAAGTCATTGTGAGGATAATTCGGATAGTAGACATTATTGAATCCTTCGACGTACTTGTACATGTCATATCCTAACGCATTTGTTACAACACTTTTGTTTACACTGTTGTCTGCCTTTAATATTTCATATCCAACTATACTTTCCCTCTCTTTTTGGGTTATCAGGTTATTTGTTACGGCGATATCCAAAAACAGATTTACTACCTCGTTGTCCAATTTAATACCTATTGGAAAAATAAGGGAGTCAGAAAATGGCGCAATGTTTTGTGTATTGATGAAAGGGCTTATTGTGTTATCAGGAAATTTGAAATGGCGTATGGCCTTGCACTGAAAATTTGTTTCCGGTGTGTCATCCTCCCTTAATCTCCATGTGTAGTTTCCATCCTCGTCTACACCATTGGTAAAATAATCCTCAAACTCATTTGAAAAATCTCCTAAGTCTTCCGGAGATATTACAAGGGTTGATGAATCGTACAACTCCGCATTATCCGGATATGTTTCTTCGCTTTCCCAGTAAGAGGGTTTTCCAAACTCAAACGGTTGTGGGTCGCAGTCATTGACTTTGGGTAATATAAACTCGCAATTTGATGTATAGGTTTCTTTCTTAATGATTTCTATACTGTCGTAATCGACGGTTACAGTGGAGTACTCGATGTCCCTTGTATAAACAGAGTAGCATCCGCATGGCGGTGCCGTTCTATATCTTGTTAGTGGGTCAGAGCAATCATATTCTCCTGTATCCTCGTCGAGCACCCTTGTTTGTGGCACACTTTCTGTTACGTATGGTGGGTCTAATGCTACATAGAAATCCGTTGTGGGGAAATCTGTCAAATCGTCCATTATCAATATCAGTCCCGCATCTGTGTTGTACACACCACTTATGAAATCTGGATTTGTTGTTGATATAGGCACTGTCGCATTACAATCCGAATAGAATGTGTAGCGCATTTCTTTGTAAACCTCTATGTCATCAGGATATTGACAAGCACTGTTTTTAGTTACTTCAAAAACCAATTTATCCCTGCCATCTCGATTTATCTTAAACCATAATGCTCCATCATGCAATCCCGGTAAAAAGTGGGTTGCTGCAACAGAGTCCTTATTATTTTGATTTTGTAAGTTTGCTGTTGTAAACGCTCCCACATAATTATTGTAGAAAGGTTGTCCGGCGGTTAACCTATCATTATTATTTACGACGGTTGGGGCATACCCGCAAAGTTCATTTGGAAGAGGGTCTCTTTGGAATGCTATTTTCAAACAGTCCATGTAGAAAAGTAGGAATCCTAAGTCAATCCTTGGATTACCAACGTTTGGATTATCCCCGTCATCCTCTATAATATATGGATAACAGGTATCAGGAAAAATAGACTTATCATATTCCGCCGTAACTTTCTCTGTAAATACTGGCTCTGAATCCACAACCTCACCTATTTCATTGAATGCGTCCGTCAATACCGGAGTATCGCAAGTTCCTTGGAATTGCGGAGTACAGTGGTCATCAGGATATGGATCGTTTATGGCATCCGCTATCACCGAGAGATATTTAGGATTGCCCGGCGTTAATATGTCTTGGAGATTATCTTCTAAATATGTTTGCAGGTTGGAGTAGGCTCCATCGACAGGCAGATTTACAAAACTTCCTGCGGGTATTGTATAAACAGGAGTTATTGTGCAACTTCTCTCTACAGGCTGCTCGATTATTGTACCATTATCGACATAATTTGGGCAAGTGCCTTCAACTGTTGCCGTGTTATACAATTGCCAATATTTCGTGCGGGGGTTTATTCCGCATTGTGGGGCAGTGTTATCTATCGATAGGTAGTTATAGTCGTCTTCTTCTACTTCGTCTGTCTCAAGCACCGTATTACCGTTTATTGTTGTCTCAATAGGTGGTCTTGATATTAGGGGAAAAGCCGCTGTTTTATGTCCGTCAGAATATTCAAATTTAATAGCAAACGGCTGAACCTCATCCCGCATGTATCCTTTATATTTGGATGATGCAAGTTGTGATTTATATAGGTCTTCTTTAGCCACTGCACTATGCCATCTTGTGAATGCTCCCATGAGATTCACTACAGGTTGCAGGTTAACTTCCCTCTTTTCTGTTAATTTTCCATGAAATAGGTAACTGTTTGCTTGCGCAAGTATCCCTGTTTTTTCATACCTTGCTTTTACGGCGAGGATTGTTTCCAGATTTATTCGTGGTCTTGCGCCAACAATATCTCCCGTAACATTGTTCTGTGAAACTGTAGAGGAACTTGTGTAGAGGATACTGTCATCTGTTGTGGGGTGTATTCCCTCTATAAAAGATGACTCTATGTTGGCTAGATTTACCCTCTCTATTACAACTACTTTATAGTATTTGAATGTCTGGTCTAAGTCAGTTACTTTTAATCTTATTCCAAAATTTGTAAGTTTGTTTAATTCGGGTTGGGTTTCAATATTATTTCCTTCGTCGAATATTGACAATGGATTTGTAGGTGTGCTGTAGGTACTTATTTCGTTACCGTTTTGATCTGTATAGGCGATGGTAAAGCTATAACTTCCTTGTTTAAGGTTTCCACCGATTTCTATCCTTTCCGGCTCGATGTGGGGAATAGTGTAGTTTGGAAATTGTAATAATTTTTCTACGTCAATACAAGTGGGTGTAGTGTTATCCACCCCGCAAATTATTTCTCCGGTATATTGATAGTAATCAATATTGGACAGATTAATATATCTGTCTGGGTTATTATCATCTACCCAGTACCAAACGGTTCCTGTTTTTTCAGTTTTTATCTCGTTGAATTTTGCTGGAAAATCTAAACTTAGATTAAGCTCTCCATGACAAAAATCATTTAACAGTTCAACATACGGCTGAAACGGAATTTCTGTTATATCTTCAAGTGCTTCGGAGAGTAGTCTGTATTTTGTGCAATCTGGACAGTCAGTATAAGAATCTACAGAAATATCAAAAGACTGGTCTTTAACCACAAAACCTATCGATGATAATCTGGTGGTTGGATTAGTTAAAATAAAGTAGACTCTGTTTGAATTTGGATCGTCCCTATAAGACCACACTTTAAATCCATCAGGAAATCTAGTACTCAATATTGAACTTGGTTCCGTAACAAGATTTAATTCGTCTCCTGTTTCGGTGGAAGTGTTATGATTAAGGCAGAACACATATTCCCCGCTATCAAGTTGATAAGGGCTTCTGTCTCTAATCATACCGACCTTAACTCCGGACGTTTCTAGCTTCTTTTCTTGCATTAGAATCTTGGTAAATTATATTGGGCGAACGCTGCCCTATTCTTAGCTTTCATTTTCTTTGCCCAGTTATCTCCCAGTGCCATAAATTTGGCCTCGGTCATAGCAAGACGGAAATAGTCATTTGAATCCTGTTTCCATAAAGGAAGTAGGCTGGATAACGCTTGCGGGTTTTTGTTATTTGCAATTATGTTTTCGGCTATCTTGCTTTTATTATACGCGATCAAGTAATTTTCCAAATTTCCGTGAATTCCGTCAGGAATGTATATCTCACCATCTTCACTATCTAATCCATAGTATTGGATGTATATTTTACCTTTACTGAAATTTGTATTCACTGTGAAGTTGTTGATGGAGATTTCATTTAAGTTTTGCCCACGCAATGACTTATTTAAATTTAAACAGTCTTTGGCTATGGATGTCCTGTTTATTCCCGGCGTGATTGTAAGCCAACTTGGTTGGTAATACACTTTTGCATTTCCTGTTGATAGTGTAATTACTTCCTCCACAAGCTTTGTCTTACACCCTGCAACGTATTCGTGGGTCAAACTATTATAGAATCCATCGGTCTCCAATCGTCTTTTATATATGAAAGAGCCTCTTAAATCATCTTCGGAAACTGTTTCGTCTACAACCATACCAAATGGATCTAAATTGATTGCCATTTTTAGTGCTTGGAAGTTTTCCGGGAGTGTGCCTTGCGAGTTATCGATATCCACCACTGCCTCTTGCAGTCCTAATATGTTGTTCCCGAATCGTTTTAGTTGTAAAATACAATTCCTCTTAATGGAATTTCTATCTATGTCATCCACATAGTTAGATAAATCGGTTTCTATCTCGGCAATTATCTCAGTTAGTGATGGCATTTGTTTTTCCTTTATTTTTATTATTTTTTGTTTGCCTGTTGGCTTTTTGCAAGGCGATTAGTTGTGTATAAATCATTCTGTACCTTCTCCCGGATTTTACGGCTTGTTTTAAGTCATAGTTGAAAGTTGTCTTAAATGCCATGCTCATACTCCATTTGACAGAATATACCTGATAGCCGAAAAAATATGGATAGTATTTGTGCTTTTTCTTTAGATATTCAAAATCAGTTTTATGCGGTGAGCAGCTTGGTAGTTTCTTACGGGTTTTTCTAGGGTTCATTATAAAACAAAAATAACCGAGTCCTTCTAAATGCACCCCGGCTTCCGCCTCCAGCATCATGTTTCTTATCTCTGTAAACATTGCCCCGACACTTTTGGTGTATCTTTCATAAGTTAAAAGCCCTTTGGCCGTTCTTTTTCTATTCTTTCTATAGTAGTCGTATGCCTCTCTGCTTGTAACAGAAACCGAGCCTCCTACACTATTCTGATTAGTTTTTTTCGTTTCCATTTGGATTTGTGTCTGGCATTATAGCTTTATATGTGGAAGCTAAAATATTCAATGCTTCCTTATAAACAACTGTTTCTAATTTATCACTACAAATGAAAGGATACTCCCATGCGCTTTTACATTTGTTGCATTTTTTACAACTGCTTATTGCATCTGCTTCATGCACATTCATTGTAAGTAGGTCTAAATTTAATGAATACACTTCTTCATCAGGGATGTATAGGTGCATATCAGTTCCAAGATAAACTGTGAGTTGGTTGTTTATCGTGTATTTTCTATTTTTATCCCGGCGATATTGTGCTGGGTTGGTTACAGTGAATTGCAATGTGTCGTCAATATTAGTAACTTCCCTTATACTTGATCCGAGTCTGCTAAAAATCAATTCAGGTAGTTTGTTTTTGCTTTTCATTAAAGTACCGCATCGTCTGAACTCAATCATAGGACAATCTACAGACTCAACTTTTTCAAATTCCAAACATTTGACTTGTGTGAATAGATTTGATTCCAGTGATATTGTACGGTCTAACAGTTTCTGTGATAAAAGATTTTTTGAAATATCCTTCACCACTTTTAATACAAAGCGTCTTGGTATCCTTTGATCAACATTCATCAATCTAAGGGTGTTTACTAATTTACTTACTATCTCTGCGTTATTCATGCGGTAAAAATAATTATATTAATCGATACTAAAAAATAAGTTATTTTCTGTGTAACTTAAAAAAGGAAAAACGTGAAAGGGTGTCCAATCACGTTTCTCAAAAGAAAATGGAAAAAACCAAGAAACCATTTTTATTGTAACAATACGTCTCGCTTATAGGCGTATGCTGTACCTGTACCTGTTTCCGACCCCGTTGCGGTTATATAACTTCCTACCGTTCCTAAAGACGGACTACCTGCTGTCAGTATACGATATTCAACCCCAGCTACTAAATCCGCTGCGTTTACTGTCTGTCTGTTTACAAAAGCTGACCCTCTTGGTAGTCCTGCTAATCTGGCATTTTCTCTGCTGTCGTGTATTACTAAAACCTCTATTACATTATTTCCTATGGTATTTATTGCAGAAAAGGTATTCCCTCCGGTTACATCTACAACACTTGTATCTAAAAATCCAGTTTGTAGTATATTGTTTTTAAATACCACCTCCCATAAATTAGGTGATGCAAACACATTTGTTACTCCCAACCCATATCCGCTCGGAGACCCTGTAACTTCTATTGTAGTCGGGTCTGTAGTAGTTTTTGTGAATAGATTTGTTACAACACCTGCAATTTTTGCAGATTGCGCGATGAAAATTGGGGTGAAGGGCGACACTGGTGTGAATGTAAATCCGTCTGTTCTTGTATTTCCATTGAATTGTACGGAAGATCCATCAAAAAACCTTATTTGTCCCCCTGTTTGGTGGATAGCTTTAAGAGATGTATTTACAGTATTTGTTAATAGCCCTGACCTTATTTCTTTATAAACATCTACCCTAGATAATCCACCTACTATTAAAATTCCTTGTAAATCGGCTCTTACATTGCAGCTAATGTCGAAACATAAATTACCGTCGTTGTTTGAACCCGCCCCTGCGTTTGATGTGCTATCTCCGTCGGCGTTTATTAAATATTTTGATGGTGAATTTTGGGTACTCAACAACGTCCCCGCTCCTTTTAAAGTTATGGTTCTTCCTGTTGCGTAAGTTGTTGCGGCTTGAGTGTTTCCATTATTATAAAAACCATCTCCGTCTATTCTCAAAGATCCTGTTTGCGATATTTCTATTATAGCAGACGCATTAGTGGCATTGAAATGAGAAGTATTGTTCATATCAATCACCTTTGTAGATGTTGCTGTTTGATAAACAGTTCCCTCTATAACGAGGTTGATATTACTATAACTGAAATCTCCGGGGTGGTTGTAAGCCGTAGTTGCATTTTGTATTACAACCCTATATCCTGAGTTGGTGGGGCTCAATCTGCTTCCTCCGGAATAAAAGTCTAAACCGTTTTGGATTGCAGTGTTTGGTGTTATGCTGGCTACAGTTCCGTCAGGATTGTAAACCCTAGTGTTTGTAAATGGTCTTGCTAATGTTCCGTCCCCTTTTGTGTCTGGGTATATTGGGACATAATCACTATTCACATATATAGTTGGTGTAGAAACTGTGGATGGGAGTTCAAATCTAACACAATTGCCCTCCTTTGTAATGAGTAGGGTGTCCGAGACATCGCATCTAAGAGTGCTTACGGCTTCTGTAAGAGCTTCTTCGTCTATTCCAATATCTACCGTTAAAGTTGTTGATGTCGGAGTTGTGATTGTCAGAATATCGCTTGTGACACGTAATGTCCTGAACTGCTTTTCTCCAATGTTGGATATACCTTTATATAATTGTGATCCTGTACCTACGTTTACTATTCTAAGGTAGTTTAATGCTTCCTCGAATTTAGTACAGATAAAAGCATCTAGGAGTTCTAGGGTTTCTGTGAGGGACAGCCCTGTTTCTATCTCTGAGCATTCAAAGACTGATTTTACGTTATTTACACAATCGGATGATATGTAAATTGCGCAACCACATTGACGAGTTACACATTTATTACATTGTCCGCATTTTTTTTCACAACACATAGTTATTTTTGGTTTTTAAGGTTCTAGTGCCGTAATTCTGGCATCTAATTCTGCTATCTGGTCATCCTTTGCCATAAGTGCCAATACAAATGTATTTATGATGGTCATAAGGGAAGAGTTGGTTGGTAATTCAAGGTAGGAGATTGCCGATGCGTGAATTATGCATTGATCTAACGTGTAGTTACCGCCGCACGCCTCTTCTAATTTCTCTGGAACATCTGTTCCTGTGTAACATTGGTTTTGCATTTTTTACATTTTATGGTGCCGGAGGGCAGTTGTTGTCGAATAAATCAGAAATTTGTTCCTGCATTGTGTCTATGTCATCTTGCATACTTCCTATTGTGGTCTGCATTGTACAGATTGTATCGATAAGAAACTGAAACATTTTCTTTGTGTTGTTTGCAGTAGGGAGTGTAAGACAGGCATTATCTAAGTCCTCTAAGTTTATCTCATCTTTTATGCCAACCAGAATATTATAGATATCTTCTGAAACTTCCTGTATGTCTAAACAGTTGTCAGGGTCTAATGTGGAAAATGGTGGGATATCTCCTTCATAATTTACGCAGACAGCATAAACTTTTTTACCACATCTATTTTTTAATTTTTCATTGCACATAATTTATTTTTTACACTGTTAGTTTTTGCTTGGTTTTAATCATCGTCACTCTGCTTATGATATGGCTGTCTGCTGAATTGGATGGGGTAACGGAAAGTAGTAGGTAGTTATCAACTGCTGTATTAAAAGTTACAGTGGATGGTGCATTGTTGTCAACTCCAAAATCATTTCCGTAGGTTAGGGATGTCAATATTGTTTCAAAAGTAGTACTGCTTTTAAAAATAAAAGTTCTATGCATATTGTAGTTTCTATTTAATGCGTTTCCTCCGCTTACAGATCCTATTACTGTTGCACCTACTAGAGTGTTTGTTGTGTTTGATGAAACTCTAAATGTAGATGCTCCTGCCGTTCCTGTTTTTAATGCGTTCATATTAAAATCTATTCTATCTCCAGACGCAAACGTATTCGCAGGAATTAAATAAGAAGATATTGTGGTATTAGTAGTTACTCCTGTTACCGGGGAGGAAGTGTTAGTATCGTTAAGAATTACTTGTGGAGTATATCTGTATTCTTGTAATCCTGCCTGATTTATACTAAGAGATTGTCCTTCTACTCCATTTCCTAATGCCGCTGTAGACGGTGTTACGTGTATTTTTCCAACGGTGGGGGACACACTTGTAACAAATCCTACCCTATATCTGTAATTTGGAGACGATGGTGCTGTTTGTGTCAATGCTCCGGCTGTAGTTGGTGAAATATAAACAGCTCCCGTAGAAAAAGCAGATGTATCTAAACCGTTGACGACTCCTAAAGAAGTTATATATCCCACAGTATTAGTTGGTATAGACTCTGTTGTTAACCCTGCGCCGACGGTTGTAGTTGGGGAATCTGCTTTTGCTAAAGCTATAGTTGGATATCCTGAATTAGAACCGTTTATGTAAACCGCCGAACCGTTTGGAATAGTCACCCCTGTCATGTTTTTAACCCTAACCCACGATTCTTGTCCTATCTGTAATGAAACATTTGAATTATTATTAAAAAAAGTAAGGCATTCATTGTCGATGTCATAATATAACAAACCTTGTAGATAACTGACTGATGATCTTCCTGTAAAAGTTATACC
>Ga0114982_1000482_pt1 | contig 21408 bp, 23 predicted proteins | sample Shrwel_input2_FT_FD_87183 | JGI IMG/M metagenome (GOLD analysis project Ga0114982, IMG submission 87183) | Subsurface microbial communities from deep shales in Ohio, USA - Utica-3 well 1 S input2 FT | ecosystem: Environmental > Aquatic > Deep subsurface > Shale gas/oil reservoir > Produced... | reverse complement strand
GGAGAAAAAAAATCGGTTCGTGGGGGTTCTTGGGACAGTCAAGAAAGCTATTTAAGAACAGCTAACCGCATTAGCACTTCACCAAGTATTACCAACGAATTTTATGGTTTTAGATTGGCCCGTACGGTAAACTAAAAATATATTAAAATTTGAGTGCGTGTTTTAATTAAAAAAACTAATTTTGCACCCGAATTAAAAAATAAAAAAATGGCAACAAATAGAACATTTACAATGATTAAGCCTGATGGTGTTGAAAACGGACACATCGGTGGTATTTTAAATATGATTACTGAAGGTGGTTTCAGAATTGTATCAATGAAATTGACGCAATTGACTGTAGCTGACGCGCAAAAATTTTATGCAGTACACGCTGAAAGACCGTTTTTTGGTGAATTAGTAGAATTTATGACTCGTGGTCCTATTGTCGCTGCTATTTTAGAAAAAGACAACGCAGTAGAAGATTTCCGTACTTTAATTGGGGCTACAAACCCAGCTGATGCTGCCGAAGGAACTATCCGTAAAAAATACGCTACTTCTATTGGTGAAAATGCGGTTCACGGATCTGACTCTGATGAGAACGCTGCTATCGAAGGTGCTTTCCACTTTGCAGGAAGAGAGCAATTCTAGTATTAGGTTGACAGTGCTCAGTGTTAAGCGAGCATTTTTTCAATAAAAATATAAAATCCCGTTTCTTTAATGATGCGGGATTTTTTTTTGCAAATAGTTACACTCGTTTGGTTTCATTTGTAAATGGAAAGTGCCTATATTTGAAAGGTGTGCGTCATTTTAGAACGTCCCCAAACTGACAGAAAAAATATGAAAATAAAAAAGACACATTACGTTTCGGAACAGACAAACAAATTATAAGGTTTTCAAATTTTCGGTACTTATAAAATTTAAAAAGGTAAATGACAAAGAAAATATTTCTAATAGACAGTTTGGGTGCAATAATATCAGTAATTATTTTACTGATCATACCTCTATTTGAGAGACAATTCGGAATTTCTAGAAATCTGACTTTAATATTAATTCCATTACCTATTATATTTTCTATTTTTTCCTTTGTATCGTATAAGTTAGACAACGAAAATTGGAAAAAGCTATTGAAGATTATTGCGACAGCAAATTTATTCTATTGTTGTTTGACTTTATACTTAACATTGACAAATCTTGCTTCACTTAAAAATTTAGGAATTACCTATTTTGTTGTTGAAATTTTTATTATAATTTTACTTGCATTGTTTGAACTAAAAATTGCTAATAAACGAAATGTATAAAAACGAACGCACAACAGCGGTTTCACGAAACTGCAAGAATATTGTAAAATTCATATTTATATTTCGCTTTTAATTTTATCTTAGTAGAAAATAAATCTTCCCGAATCGTCACTTGATAAAGCTGTCGGGACGTTATCGTAACACCACCTCTTTCACAATTTCGCTCCCTAGTTCTTCGTTGATCATTTTGATGATTTTCTCTTTTCCGTAACTGAGTTCTTCCCGCAAAACGGCTGAAGTCAATTGTACATACAAAGTACTGCCTTTTAAAATGACGTCTTTGGTATAATTGTTTACCCCATTCCCCATTAAGTTCTTCCACGCATCGGCCACAGAAATCTGGTTCAGGCCTTTTTCTAAATGATTTACCTGAATAATTTCTTTTAAGATATCGCCAATCGAACTCTGGTTACTCAGCCTTTTTGCCATATTGGGGTAAGATATTTACATTGACTTTTTTATAATAAAACTCGGAACCATTTTCGGATTCCAACACCAACAAACTATCTGAAAGCTGGTTTACGATTTCGGTATGTTTTCCAAATTTTGAAGAAAACTTTAGTTGTACTTTATCTCCTTTTTCTATAGCTTCTATTTTTTCTTGTAAATCGTCCGTCAAAAAAGTCCCCATTGGTTGCCAACGTACTTTTTTATGAAAACCTACTTTGTTTTTTAACTCAAAGTATTCATAATTTTCATTGACTTTGTATTCCTTTCTTTCTCCCTCAACAGGCTCTACTTTGGCAATTTGCCAATACCCGTTAATTTTTTCAATTTGATCAATGTCGACCTTTTCTGCACAAGAAAAAGCAATTAAAAACGAAACGGCTGCTAAAATTCTTTTCATAGCGTAAAAATAAGACTTTCATTTAAACCTTTCCCAAAAAATAAAGTCTAAATTTGAAATACTAACGCTACACTGATGAAAATTTTCTACCTCTCCTTATTGGCTATTTTTGGATTTATAGGTTGCAGTTCTGAAGAATCGGGACCATCCGCCACTCCAGCAGAAACCATGTATTTTCCTCCCATAGGTTCTTCGGCTTGGGAAACCAAATCGATTGCCGATTTACAATGGAATCAAAATGCGGTACAACCCCTTAAAGACTATTTAAATTTAAAGCATTCCAAATCTTTTATGATTCTTATAAACGGGCGAATTGTAATGGAAGAATACTTTAACGGACATACGGCCAGTACGACTTGGTATTGGGCCAGTGCCGGAAAAACATTAACCTCGACCCTATCCGGAATTGCTCAGCAGCAAGGAATCATCAATATCAACAACAAGGTTTCGACTTATTTAGGAACCGGTTGGACAAGTGCTCCTTTGGCGAAAGAAAATTTAATTACCTGTCAGCATCTACTAAGCATGTCCTCTGGTTTAGACGATTCTTTAGGTGACGATGTGAGCGCTTCTAATTTACAATATGAGGCCGATGCGGGAACACGTTGGGCCTATCATAATGTATACGTTAAAATGCAAGACGTTATTGCCAGTGCCTCGGGAAAAACATGGAACACTTATTTTAATACTAAATTGAGAGATAAAATTGGGATGGATGGCAATTGGTTTACCGTTGGAAATAACAGTGTCTATTCAAGTACTACAAGAGCCATGGCTCGTTTTGGGTTATTTGCTTTGAATAAAGGAAAATGGAATTCGCAACAAATTTTAAACCAAGCGTATTGTCAAGAAGCGACTACCACTTCTCAAAATATTAATTTATCCTATGGTTATTTGTGGTGGCTAAACGGAAAATCGAATTTTCATTTACCGCAATCACAACTACAATTTAACGGAAGCTTGATTCCTGACGGACCAACCGATATGTATATGGCCTTGGGGAAAAATGATCAGAAAATATATGTGATTCCAAGCAAGAAAATGGTAGTGATCCGGATGGGAGAAGTTTCGGATCCTGATAACCCAACCTTTGCACTATCTGGTTTCGATAACGAATTGTGGCAAAAAATAAATGCGCTATACCAATAGCGTATTTATTTTATAATCCTTTTTTCTTTACGACTTAATCCATTCTATAATTGCCGGATCATCAGGTACAATTTGTGGACCTATCACTTGATCTACGTGCCCGTTTTCATTAATCAGGTACTTTTGAAAATTCCAATGCACTGAGTTGTCTTTGAGTCCGTTTAAAGCCTTTTGTGTTAAAAAGCTGTAAATTGGATGCATTTGGTTTCCTTGTACCGAAATCTTGCTCATCATAGGAAAAGTAACCCCATAGTTTTTTTTGCAAAAAGCAGCAATTTCCTGATTGGTTCCTGGTTCTTGTTCTCCGAAATTATTAGAAGGGAATCCCACTACTACAAATCCTTTTCCTTTGTATTTTTCGTAAATGGCTTCCAATTGCTCGTATTGTTCTGTAAAACCGCATTCTGATGCCGTATTTACAATCATGACCTTTTTCCCTTTCAATTTAGAAAAATCGAACGACTTACCTTGAATGTCGGTGGCTGTAAACTGATAAATAGTTTGACCTTCTAAGTTTTTGGTAATCACTATTTGTTGCTTTTCCATATCTACATTTTTGTGAGTTTCTTCATTTTTTAAAGTCTCTTCTTGATTTTTACAAGCAAAGGCTAATAAAGACACTAAGATTATGGTTATTTTTTTCATTCTTATTTATTAAGTTGTTTTTCTATTTGCTTCTTACGAAGGTAAACAATTATTGAAAATATTAAAAATCCTACAAGAATTTTCCCATAAATTTCTACATTCTGCTTTTCTCCGGAAGCATAGGAATGTAGTCCGCTTAAATGGAAATTTACTCCGAAATAAGTCATAAGAATTGAAGCAAAAGCCAAAACACTCATAAAGTTATACACAAACTTACCTCGTAAAGCAGGCACAAAGCGCATATGAATAACAAAGGCATACACCATAATACTGATTAGTGCCCAAGTTTCCTTAGGGTCCCAACCCCAATAACGCCCCCAACTTTCATTAGCCCATTGTCCTCCAAGAAAGTTCCCGATGGTTAACATAACCAAACCAACAGTAAGCGCCATTTCGTTGATGTAGGTAATTTCCTTGATATTCAAATCCATTGCTTTTTTATTGTTTTTGTTGGTAAACAACATTAACAACATGGCAACCAAACCAAGAATGGCTCCTAAAGCAAATGGACCATAACTACCTACAATAACGGCTACGTGAATCATTAACCAATACGAGTTTAAAACAGGCTGCAAGTTGGCAATTTGAGGATCCATCCAACTCCAATTCGCAATCATTAAGATCATAGCCGCCACAAAAGCAGTAGAGGCAACTGTCAAAGCAGATTTTCTACCAAAAGCCAATCCGAAAAACATGATAGACCACCCGACATATATCATTGATTCATAAGCATTACTCCAAGGAGCATGTCCCGAAATGTACCATCTCGCGATCAAACCTAAAGTATGCAAAACAAATAATAAGCCTAAAACAACGTGGAATGTTTTTACCGCAAAGCTGATCCATTTTTTATTACTAAAAATATTGACGATTACAAACACAAACATAAATACCCCTGCATACATATACCAGGAATATAATTTTTTAAAAATATCATATTTGTTGTAAGCTATTTCTAAATCGATTTGTTTTTCTGTTGGACGTACTTTACTTCCAAATTTCTTCTGATAATTTTCTAAACCTGTAACTAAGCTATTCGATAATTTGTAATCTTTTGAGAGCGTTGCTTTGTCCAACGAATTCAAATAAAAAGGCAAAACATTTTTAACAGTATCTATAGCAGTTCCCGTAGTTTCATTTACTTCTAGAAAACTTACCCACTTATTATTTTTATCGTTTGGAATTGGGAATATTTTTAAAATTTGTCCGGAAATTGCCGAATACAACAAATTTACTTTCTTATCGGCATCAATAAAATCCGTTTCAAACGCATTCGGTACCGCCGCTTTGTAGGCTTTATCCAAGTGATTGCTTAACTTGTAATTTCCTTTTTCGTCAAAGAAGTTGATTAATTTGGCATATTTTGCCTCTTTTTCTACGCCAATTAATTTACGAATACTATCATTTCCTCTTCTCAAATAAATAATAGGCACTTCGTACCATACCTGAGGAAATTGTGTCATTGATAAGAAAACCTGATCCGAATTCATATCTTTATACGTATCGCTTTTACTTACTTTACGCAATAATTCAGAAGAGAAAGTATTAATTGGCTTCATTCTTCCACCCGCATCTTGAATGATTAATCGTCCAAATTTTGCCGCTTGATCTTCCGGAACTAAAGACTTTTTTAATATGGTATCTATTTGTTGTTCGGTTGGAACAGCTTTGTGATTGTGGTCTTGAGAAAATCCGTTAAAAGAGAAGCATACAAGAAAAATTGAAATCAAAGTCGCTTTTTTGACTTTTATTTTTTCGAGTTTTTCTTTTAAATCCGCAAAACGAGAATGCTTGGTAAATAAAATAGCCATCATCCCAAAATACAATAAAAAGTAGCCTATATAAGTAATCCAAGTACCCCAAAAATCATGATTAACTGATAATTTGGTACCTTTTTCATCTGGATCAAAGCCCGATTGAAAAAAACGATAGCCTTTATGGTCTAAAACATGATTCATATAAATTCGGGCATCAAATGGTTTTTCCTCTTGAATGGTCACTTGACTTTCAAAAGCGGAATAACTTTTTTCAGTTCCGGGGTATTTTGCCGCGATAAATTTGTTTAAGGTAATTTTGAAAGGAAGTTCATATACTTTACTGCCATAAAAAACCGTGTATTCTAGGTTTCCTAATTTAAAGGCTTGTGGCTCACCTGGACTTCCTTTTTGACCAAGAAGAGTAACCTCTTTTTCATTGCCTTCGTTAGAGATTTTCAACACTATGGCATCATTGCTTTCCTTGTCTTTATAATTTCCGTTAGACTTGTATTCTTTTTTTCCTTTAATCGCAGCTTCCGGAAATACAAATTGAGTCCCTCCTACATTATACAACGAACGATACATTAATGCTGCCTTGGTATCTTTTACCACATTCCCTTTTAATTGATCGGCCATGCGCATAAAACTTCCGTCAAAAGGGGTTTCAATCGTTGATTCTTTATCGTTAATGGTAATATTGACTGCTCCTTTAGTATACTGGTTCAACGCAAAAAGTATATTGTGAATACTCTGTACTTCTCCTTCTTTCAAATAATGTTCGTGACGTGTTCCTTCTCCGGCTTCGACCATTTTTAAATAACGAATTCCTTTTTTATCAGGAGTAATAGTCTCGGTAGCTCCCATAATAAAATCAACCAATTCAACTTTGAAAGGGATTTGATCAAATGTATAACTCTTCGAAAAATCATTTTCTACTGCCCCTGAAAGCAATAACGGATTTTCAATAGTCAGTCTTTTCATCTCCCCATCTTTCTGCCCATCAACCAATAATGTCAGATACGTTTTGTCTGAAAACACCTGATTTTCGGTAGCTCCTTCACGAATAGGCATTATCCCTTCATAACTAATATATCGGGTTACAAAAGCCCCTAGTATAATTAGAATAAAAGATAAATGTAGAATAAGGGTAGCCCATTTTTCTTTTTTATAGAGTTGATAACGTTTGATATTTCCTAAGAAATTAATCATAAAGAAAACCATGATAACCTCAAACCACCAGGAATTATAAACAATAACTCGAGCTGTATCGGTATTATAAGCATCCTCAATAAAAGTCCCAGCTGCCATTGCGCCTGCAAAAACAAGAAATAAAACAGCCATTAATCGGGTAGAAAACAGGAAAGAAAATATTTTTTTGTCCATTTTTGGAATTCAAATTAAAGTGTCACAAAAATACTTAATTAGTTTGTCATACTAATTTAAAACACCAGAATTTTAAGGATTTTTAACAAATAAAAAAGCGAAACCAATTTGATTTCGCTTCTTAAAATTGTTTAAAAAAAGGAGTTATGCCTTTTCGAATAATTTTCGGATATCTTCGATAGTCATCATTTCAGAAATACCGGTAGTTGCCGTTATTTTATTTGTGGTCATAAATTGCACAGCCGTTTTAGCGGATGTTTTAGAAAAATGCAACCAAACATAGTCATTTGGTAATTCTAATTTAATATCATACATCGGAGAGGCATTGAATCCATCTTCAATAATTTTAAAGAAATTTTCATAATCATTCTCTAGATTTTTAAATGAAAAATTTCTGATATTTAAATCTTCTTTGTTTTCAATGTTTTTGTAAAAAAAGGTAAAATTATCCCCTTCTTTTTGAACATACACGGCATTCATCCCTACTCTCCCTAATCTTTCTAACGGAGTGGTTGGCAATACTTTAATTTGGCTAAATCCTGTCATTACACAGAATAAAAACACAGATGCAGTCAATAATTTTTTCATAACAATATCTTTTAGGTTAAGTTATTAATGTTTCAAAAATAACATCTTTTTTATTCTAGCAAACATTTTTGACAAAAACATATAAACATTTTATGTTAAAAAGTCGATTTACAGCCAATTAGCCATTATTTTCTTACCATTTCATTTTTTATTACTTTAGCCAAATGATTTCAGTGGTAATTATTGGTTCCGGAAATGTCGCTCAGCATTTAATTTCGGCTTTCGCCAAAAGCGATACCGTTGAAGTTATTCAAGTGTTTTCCAGAACAGTTGATACTTCAATTAAAAATATTGATTCGTCTAAAATTATTTCAGCTTTTTATCAGTTAAAAGCCGCCGACCTTTACATTATTTCAGTAACTGATAAAGCGATAGCAGAAGTCTCTGCTCAAATTCCATTCGAAAACCAACTAGTCGTTCACACTTCTGGAAGCGTTGCTATTTCTGCCTTGAATTCTAAAAACAGACGAGGTGTTTTTTATCCGTTGCAAACTTTTACCAAAAACAAACCGGTTGATTTTGGAGAAATCCCTATTTGTTTGGAAGCCGAAAACGAAAAAGATTATCAGTTATTGGAAACTGTTGGAAAATCGATTTCCGATAAAATTTTCCCAATCAACTCTGAACAGCGAAAAGCACTTCATGTAGCCGCCGTTTTTGTCTGTAACTTTGTGAATCATTTGTATGAAATTGGAAATGAGATTTGCAAGGAAAACGAAATTCCGTTTGAAATTTTGCAACCATTAATTCAGGAAACTGCTGCTAAAATCATGACGTTATCGCCAACAGAAGCACAAACGGGACCAGCCAAACGCAACGACACACAAACTATCAATACCCATTTGAATTTTCTTTCGAATGAAACTCAAAAAGAAATCTATAAAATATTAACCAAATCAATTATTGATAATGGCAAAAAGCTATAAAGAAATCATGAACGACATCACGACATTTATTTTTGACGTTGATGGCGTTTTAACCGACGGAACAGTACACGTAACACCAACTGGCGAAATGCTTCGCGAAATGAACATTCGTGACGGATTTGCCATGAAAGCCGCGATAGAAAGTGGTTATAATGTTTGTATAATTTCGGGCGGAAGCAACGAAGGCGTAAGAATCCGATTGCGAAATCTAGGCATTAACGATATTCATTTGGGATCGCCAGACAAAGTGAAAACTTTCAAAGAATACACCGATGTGTACAACGTTAAGCCCGAACAGGTGTTGTACATGGGAGATGACATTCCGGATTATCATGTGATGCAATTGGTAGGCCTACCCACTTGTCCTCAAGATGCCAGCCCTGAAATTAAATCGATTTCCAATTACATTTCACATGTGAATGGAGGAAAAGGAGCCGTTCGGGACGTAATTGAACAAGTCATGAAAGTACAAGGAAAATGGCACTTATATTATAACGGAAAGTTTGATTAAATCGAATAACCAAATCAACAAATAACCAAAATGAAATACCTCAACCTCATACGTTACAAAAACCTATTGTTACTTGCTTTCATGCAATTGGTGGTGCTGTTCGGATTTTTAAAAATGCAGAATATCCCTTTAGCTTTAGCTCTTTGGCAATATTATTTATTGGTAATTTCAACCGTTTGTATAGCAGCGGGAGGCTACATCATTAATGACATTATGGATCAGGAAGTGGACGGAATAAACAAACCCAAAAAAGCAATTATTGGTCACTCTGTCTCTGAAAATTTGGCTTACAATATATATGTCGGTCTTACCCTTGCAGGTGTTGGACTTGGTTTTTATTTGTCGAAAGTAATTATGCGTCCTAATTTTGTAACCGTTTTCATTTTATGCGCGGCTTTGCTGTATATCTATGCCACTAGTTTTAAACGAATCATCATTGTAAAAAATGTAGCGGTAGCTTTTTTGTTGGCGTTCAGCATTTTAATTATCGATTTGTTTATGATTTTTCCTGCAACCGACAGCACCAATAGAGAACAAATGTTACCTGTTTTTTCGGTTTTAATTGATTTCTCCCTGATTGCTTTTCTAATTAATTTATTACGTGAAATAGTTAAGGATTTAGAAGACATAAATGGCGACTACAACGCCGGAATACAAACACTACCCGTAGCTCTAGGCGTAGCAAGAACAACAAAACTAGTCTTTGGTCTGAGCTTTATTCCTACCGCTTCCATTCTATACTACATATATGTAAATTTATTTGAGCTACAATTTGCAACCGTCTATATTTTAGGATTTATTGTTGGTCCGTTGCTTTATTTTTCGATCAAAATTTGGTCGGCAAAAAACAAAAAAGACTATTCACACTTAGGTGATGTTTTAAAACTAATTATCTTTTTCGGAATTATTGCCATTGCAGTAATCGGAATCAATATGAAATACTATGCTGCACAGTAAATTCAAAGATACTACGATAATTTTAGCATCGGGTTCGCCTCGCCGTCAGCAGTTTTTCAAAGACTTTGGTATTGATTTCGAAATTCGTTTAAAAGAAATTGAAGAAATTTATCCGGAAGAACTTCAGTTTTTAGATATTACCGATTATTTAGCAAAATTAAAAGCAGCCGCCTTTGAGGATGAATTACAAGAGAACGATCTACTCATTACCAGCGACACTTTGGTTTGGCACAACAATCTAGCATTGGGAAAGCCTAAAGACTATGACGATGCTTTTCAAATGCTGAAAAGTCTAGCCAATGCTACTCACGAAGTTATTGGATCGGTGTGTTTTAAAACCAAACAAAAAACAGAAGTTATCAACGAGGTAACTAAGGTTACTTTTGGCTCCCTTTTGGACGAAGACATTCATTATTATCTAAAAAATTTCAAACCTTTTGACAAAGCCGGAAGCTACGGCATTCAGGACTGGATTGGTCTTATAGGTATTTCTAAAATAGAAGGTTCTTATACCAATGTGGTAGGTTTGCCTACCGAAAAAGTGTACCAGTATTTATTACACTTTTAACTTCAAAAAAACACTTCATATCTATTTTGGCACAGTAATTGGATACTAATTCTCAAACGTTTTCGTTTTACTATTATCCATAATCTAAAACCTATAATATTATGAAAAAGTTACAATTTATATTAGGCGCATTTTTGATACTATTTACTTTTCAGTCGAATGCACAAGTATCCGTAAGTTTAAACATTGGAGCACGTCCTGATTGGCACGGACATTATTATGAAGACCGAGTGCAATATGTATACTTACCCGAATTAGAGTGCTACTACGATAATTATGATGGCGTTTATATTTATTTCGGGTCTAATGGTTGGTGTCGTTCTCGTTACTTACCAGAATATTGCCATGGGTACGACATTAACAGAGCACACAGAGTAGTTATCGATTATAGAGGAAATTCACCGTGGGCTCATTTTAATCACCACAGAAATTATTACTGGAGAGATCATTACAGAAACTACCGTCAGGAATACTATGGTCCAAACTATAACAGACGCGGAAACTACGTTGCTGCAGTAGACAGAAGAGATAATTACAGATCGTATGACAATAACCGATACGAAAGAAGAAACAATGATCAGGGTTATTACAAAAAAGAAAATAACGGTCGCGGAAACGGAAATGGACACGGAAATGGACACGGAAATGGACACGGAAACGGAAACGGGAATGGCCGCGGTCACGGAAGAAGATAATTCATCTACTTAAATAGAAACTCAGAGGACTTCGGTTCTCTGTTTTTTTTATAGATCATTGCGAGGACGGAAGAAATCTATAAATCATTTCCATTATCTTTGCAAAAAGAATTAAAATTGAGGTACTTTTTAGAATTTGCATACAACGGAACTCATTATCACGGTTGGCAATACCAACCCAATGCTGCATCGGTACAAGAAACTTTAAACAAGGTTTTTTCCACTCTTTTACAGGAAGAAATAGATATAGTAGGCGCGGGTCGTACAGATGCCGGGGTGCACGCTTCGTTAATGTATGGTCATTTTGATTCTGAAAAAGTAACCGATTTTGAAAAATTGCTGTACAAAGCAAATTCTTTCCTACCCAAAGACATTGCTGTTTTTAGAATTCTGCCGGTTCACGAGGATGCTCATGCTCGTTTTGATGCTACTTCCAGAACCTACCATTATTTTATTTCCACCAAAAAAGATATTTTCAACAATGATTTATCTTGGTATTATCATCATGATTTGGATATCGAAGCCATGAATGAAGCAGCAAAACTCTTGTTAACATTTACCGATTTTGAATGTTTTTCTAAAACCAATACTGATGTTTTTACTTATAATTGTAAAATCAAGGAAGCCTATTGGAAAAAAGAAAACAATACTCTTATCTTTACCATAACAGCCGATCGCTTTTTACGAAATATGGTTCGTGCCATTGTGGGAACCCTAATTAATATTGGATTGCACAAAATCACAACCGACGATTTTATTGCCATCATAGAAAGTAAAAGCCGAAAGAAAGCAGGATTTTCGGTTCCTGCACAAGGATTGTTTTTAACCCGAATTACCTATCCTTACATTAACGAAAATGAAAGCATTTGATACTCGTTTATTCAAACGAATTTTAGAATATACCAAACCCTACCAATGGCGTTACAAAAGCGTTATTGCTTGGGCCATTTTACTTTCTGTTTTTGCGGCACTTCGCCCCTATTTATTAAAAGATATTGTTGACGATTATATCATCCCTAAAAAAGTGACTGGATTTACCGTTATGATTATCCTAATGGGAGTTACTTTACTTTTGGAAGTCTTGGCGCAATTTTACTTTGTGTTTTGGGCCAATGTATTAGGACAGGATATTGTGAAAGACATTCGAATTAAATTATTCAAGCATCTAACTACTTTCAAGGTTAGTTATTACGACCACGAACCAGTTGGAAAATTAGTGACCCGAGCGGTTTCCGATATTGAAGCGATTTCTCGTATTTTCAGTCAGGGATTATTTATGATTTTTAGTGACCTTTTAAAAATGATCGCCATTTTGGTTTTCATGGTAGCCATCAACTGGAAATTATCAACCATTGTCATGATTTCCATGCCTATATTAATTGTAGCTACCCGAATATTTCAAATCAAAATGAAATCGGCTTTTGAAGAAGTTCGAAATCAGGTCGCCAACATGAATACTTTCGTACAAGAACGAGTATCGGGAATGAAAATCGTACAGCTTTTTACTCGAGAAAAAACCGAATACCAAAAATTTAAAGAAATCAATCACCTGCACCGCAAAGCTTGGGTAAAAAACGTTTGGTATAACTCCATTTTCTTTCCAATTGCCGATATTGTTTCTTCTTTAACCTTGAGTTTTATTATTTATTTTGGCTCCATTCTTCTTTTAAAAAAGGATTTCGGAACCGAATTGGGAGATTTGATGGCTTTCAATATGTATATTTCTATTTTCTTTACTCCTTTACGTCAAATAGCCGATAAATTCAATGAAATGCAGATGGGAATGATTGCGGCAAACCGTGTGTTTGAAGTACTCGATTCTCAGAATCACATCGAAGATGCAGGAACTCAAATCGCACCCAAATTTGATGGAAAAATTAAATTCGAAGACGTTACCTTTGGGTACAAACCCAATGAAGAGGTCTTGAAAAAAATCAATTTAAACGTAAATCAAGGTGAAACCATTGCCATTGTGGGCGCAACCGGAGCCGGAAAATCGACCATCATCAATTTATTAAATCGATTTTACGATATCCAATCGGGAACCATAACCATTGATGATCAAAACATTCAAAATTTCACCTTAGCGAGTTTACGCAAACAAATAGCAGTGGTTTTACAAGATGTATTTCTTTTTGCCGATACCATTCACAACAACATTACCTTAAACAACGAATCAATTACTCGTGAAGAAGTAATTAAAGCTGCTAAAGAAATAGGAGCACATGAGTTTATCATGAGTTTGCCCGAAAATTATGATTACAACGTCAAAGAACGAGGTAACATGCTTTCTTCGGGACAACGACAATTAATTGCTTTTTTGCGAGCTTATGTCAGCAATCCAAGCATCTTGATTTTAGACGAAGCTACTTCTTCTATTGATGCTTATTTAGAAGAATTAATTCAAAAAGCTACCGATACTTTAACCAAAAACAGAACATCAATTGTCATTGCCCATCGATTAGCAACCGTTGTCAATGCCGATAAAATTGTAGTGCTTGACAAAGGAGTAGTCGTGGAAGAAGGCAATCATAAAACCCTATTACAAAAAGAAGAAGGCTATTACAGAAAATTGTATGAAGCCCAGTTTATAAACCACGAAGAAGAAATCAACCCTTAAATAATGGAAAAATTTTCAATTGAATTAGCCGTAAGAGACTACGAACTAGACGTACAAAGCATTGTCAACAACTCCGTATATCAAAATTATTTAGAACATGCCCGTCATGAATTTTTGCACCATCACGGAATTGATTTTGTAGAATTTGCCCAGAATAATATTTTATTGGTTGTAAAAACCATCGAAATGAATTTCAAAAATTCACTCGTAAGTCGCGATCAATTTAAAATCGAAGTCTCCGCTGAAAAAGAGGGAAATCTAAAAGTGGTTTTTCACCAAGACATCATCAGGATTTCTGACAACAAACCTATTTTATCAGCCAAAATAACAGGAGTAGCCATTAAAAACGGAAGACCAGTAGCACCAGATACTATTCCGCAAATTGAAAAATTTCTAAGCTAACAAATTAGTTAATTTTACACATTCTACAGCTTCTTTTACATCGTGAACTCGTAAAATATTGGCTCCTTTTGTGAGTGCAATCGTGTTTAAAACGGTAGTCCCATTTAGCGCATTTTCAGGAGTGGTTTCAAATGTTTTATAAATCATTGATTTTCGGGAAACTCCCACAAGAATGGGAAGTTCCAGCATTTGAAACAGTTCCAACTTATTCATTAATTCGAAGTTATGTTGAATGGTTTTCGCAAATCCAAAACCCGGATCAACAATTAAATCGTTAATTCCATAACTTCTGGCTTGCGCTATTTTTTGCGAAAAATAAAATAAAACTTCTTTGATCAAATCTTCATACTCCGTCATTTGTTGCATGGTTTGCGGCGTTCCTCGCATGTGCATCATAATGTAAGGTACTTGATGTTTGGCGATAACTTCCATCATTTTTTTATCTAGACTTCCCCCTGAAATATCGTTAATCAATGCTGCGCCGCTTTCAATACAAACATCGGCAACCTGACTGTGAAAAGTATCGATTGAGAGTAGGATTTCAGGAAAGTTTTTCAAAAGCAAATCCACTATGGGCAACACACGATCAAGTTCCTCTTGAGCCGAAAGAAAGTCTGAAGTCGGTCTAGTTGATTGTCCGCCAACATCAATAAAGGCAGCACCATCCCTCAACATTTTCTCTGCTTGATTCAAAATCAAAGCCTCGGAAGTCAATTTTCCACCGTCATAAAAAGAATCAGGTGTTATATTCAAAATTCCCATCACTTTGGGAGTCGTTAAATCAATTAAATTTCCTTTGCAATTTATTGTGGCCATTTGCATTTTATTAACAGCTTATTATTTAAAATTCGTTATTTTTGAACCAATTTGATACAAATATAAGACACTAATGAGTAATACCTCACAACAATACGATGCAATCATTGCTACCTGCCGCGATTTATACAGTAAAAAAATGAAAGATTATGGGAGTGCTTGGCGTATTTTACGTTTGCCATCGCTTACCGATCAAATATTTATCAAGGCCCAACGCATTCGTTCGTTACAAGAAAATGAGGTTCGCAAAGTAGACGAAGGAGAAATTCCTGAATTTATTGGTATCATCAACTATTCTATTATGGCTTTGATTCAGTTGGATAAAGGCGTGGCCGATCAACCCGATTTAGACGTTGAAGAAGCAATAAAATTATATGACGAAAAAATCAAATTGACCAAAGAATTAATGGAAAACAAAAATCACGATTATGGCGAAGCTTGGCGTGATATGCGTGTGAGTTCGTTAACCGATTTGATTTTGCAAAAATTGTTGCGTGTAAAACAAATAGAAGACAACAAAGGGAAAACTATCGTTTCGGAAGGGATCGATGCCAACTACCAAGACATGATTAATTATGCGGTATTTGCGTTGATATTATTGGAAGAAAAAAATTAAATTATGAAGCATTTATCTACCATCATCAAAATAATTATTTCTGCGTTATTTATTGTTTCGGCAGTCGCCAAAATGTATCCGTCACCTTATTTTGCGATTTCTACTTTTGAAGTCAAACAATTGTATCCGTTAGGCTTTTCAGAAGCTATTGCTCCTTGGTTTTCCAGAATTTTAATCGGAATCGAATTGGCTTTAGGTTTTTTAATTCTACAAAGTCATTATTTGAAAAAAATTATCATCCCGGCTACTATCGCTTTGTTGGCAGTTTTTGTAGCGCATTTATCTTACGAAACCTTTATCAATGGAGGAAATACCGGAAATTGTGGTTGTTTTGGAGAATTAATTCCGATGACGCCAATTGAAGCGATCATTAAAAATATCATCGCCATCGGATTATTGGTTTGGCTGTACACCTTGGTTTCTGAAAAATATAACTCAAAATTTTGGCCTATAGCTGCGGTTACTTTAGCCACAATTGCAGGAATATTCATGTTGGCACCTATAAAATCGAATACCGAATTATCGATGCCTATGGAAACCACTCCAGTAGATTCTGTAGCCAATTCAACAATTGATTCTTCAACGGTCCAAATCGATTCTGTTGCCAAACCAGTAAAAGACACGGTCAAAAAAATTGATACTAAAAAAGCAACCGAAGTTGTAGTGAACGAACCACCAAAAAAGAAATCGGGATATAACCAATTTTTCTCCAAAATAGACACCGGTAGAAAAACCTTGTGCTTCTTTGTCCCTGGTTGCGACCATTGTCGTTTGGCAGCCAAAGAATTAACGGAATTGAAAAGAACTAATAAAAATTTTCCAGAAGTTTCAATTATTTTTATGAATGAGGAAGCCGATTTGATTCCTGCTTTTTTCAAAGAAACCGGAGCAGAATATCCGTATAAAATTGTAGAAATCATCCCTTTTTGGAAGCTATTAGGAACCGGAAAAGACACACCTGGTGTAAAATACCTTTGGAATGGCAATGAATACAAATACTATTACGGCATTACCGAAAATCAGTTCAACCCCAAAGATTATCAAGAATTAATTAATAAATCATACACAGAATTAAAGAAATAATTATGTTTAAAATTGGCATTTCAAAAACACACTTATACCTATCTATTGCATTTGTAATTTTGGGTTTTATACTGATTCCATTAACCGAAATTTCTAATACCACTAAAATAATTTGGGGGATATTAGCATTTTTACATGTTATTAAGATTTATAAATATTTTGTTGAACAAAAAGCATTAAAAAAATAAAATCATGAAAAAAATATTTTTCTTATTAGGTACAATAGCTGTAGCATTATTCGGAATTTCGTTTATCAAAGCAGAAGACAAACAATTTTCGGAAGAAGCGTTATCACAAAAACTTAACGATGCTAACGGAAAAGAAATCAGTTTTAAAGACATCCTAAAAAAACACGAAGGTAAAACAGTGGTTATTGAAGTGTGGGCTTCATGGTGCAGCGATTGTGTGAAAAACATGCCGAACTTAAAAAAATTACAAGCCGAAAATCCAAATGTCGATTTCGTTTTCCTTTCTTGCGATAAAACTCCGGAAGCTTGGAAAGCAGGTGTTGAAAAACATACTCTTGTGGGGGACCAATATTTAATTCCTAACGGAATGAAAGGTGATTTTGGAAAAGCAATTAATCTAGATTGGATTCCGCGTTATATTATTGTAGACAAAACCGGAAAGATAGCCTTATACCGCGCCATTGAGACCGATCATGAAAAAGTAAGTACCTTATTAAAAGAATTGAACTAATGAGACAAAAAATAGTAGCCGGTAACTGGAAAATGAATAAAAATGCCGAGCAAACCGAAGATTTAATCAATGAACTGATTCAGAAATTACCTGCTGATACAAAAGCCAGAGTAATTATTGCTCCGACGTTTGTAAACTTAGCTTCAGCGGTAGACCATACCGAATTTACCGCCATTGAAGTTGCCGCACAAAACATGCACCAAGCTGAAGGCGGTGCTTTTACCGGAGAGATCTCGGCGGATATGCTGAAAAGTGTTGGCGTAAACACGGTGATTTTAGGACATTCAGAGCGTCGTGCGTATTTTCATGAAACTGATGCCTTATTGGCTAATAAAGTAGACACCGCTTTAAAACATGATATGAAAATCATTTTTTGCTTTGGCGAAGAATTAAAAGACAGAAGTACCAATAGTCATTTCAACATTGTGGAACTACAATTGCGTGACGGATTATTTCATTTGCCAGAAAGTGCCTGGGAAAACATTATTTTGGCCTACGAACCCGTTTGGGCCATTGGAACAGGTGAAACTGCCTCTCCGGCTCAAGCACAGGAAATGCACTTATTTATCCGTGAAACCATTCGTAAACAATATGGAAGTGATGTGGCCGAAAATGTTTCCATTCTTTATGGCGGAAGCGTAAAACCAGACAATGCGAAAGAAATCTTTTCACAACCCGATGTAGATGGCGGATTGATTGGTGGTGCCGCTTTAAAAGCAGATGATTTTATTGGGATTATAAACGGAATCTAAGAGAAATTAAAAAAGTAAACCCCAACGATACTTGAGTTGGGGTCTACCGAAACAAACAATCAATAATCAACTTACTCTAAAATTGATACGTTATTTTTCCTTTTAAGAAAAATGGTGTTCCTGGAGTAAAATGAATTTCGGTAATACTTTGACTTTCATCTTTCAATCGAGATTCAGTCGCAAATTGCGTTTCATTCCACTCTGTATTAAAAATATTTTCTGCCGATAAGCCAAAAGTTAATTTATTCCATTCATAATTAATATTAGCATCGGTAATCATATAGCCTTTGGCAATAATTGAATTGTCTTCATTAGCGGATCTCGATTTTAAATATCGGTACTGTAATCCGCCGGACCAGCTTTTATAATTCTTTAAACTAATTCCGACAGTAGTAGTGAAATCAGGTGCTAACGGAATATAATCTTGTCCTTTGGATTCTTCTACGCTTCTTCCATGAGTATAATTAGCATCGGCATCCAAAAACAAATAATCATTAAACTGATATCGAATTCCTAAATCTATTCCTTTGCGAGAAGTTTTACCGCTTGGCTCCACTACTCCAGCATCACCCACATAGACAAATTCCTGTTGCAAGTTTAACATCCATAAAGCAGAATTGACTAACAATTTCGGAAATGGTTTAAAAATCACTCCAAAATCGGCTCCAAAAGAGGTCGGTAAAATCTTCTCTCCCGATTCTGCTACCACTACTCTAGTGTCATTCGAATGAAAACCAAATCCTGATTTTAAAAACACTTGAAAATTATTATTCTGAGCGTATATCAAATTTAGTTTGGGTAATATTTTGGCTTTATTTTCAGATTCTGTTTTGTAATTTGAAACCAATTTATCTTGATAATTGAATTTAAAATAATCCAATCGTAGGGATGGGTTTACCTTAAACTTCCCAAAATCGAATTCGGCATTCAAATAAGAAAATAAATTCGCTTGATCGATATCGCCTAGTTTGATGTTTTCAAGAGTTGTTTTTCTGTTCAGCGTATGAGATAATTCGGAATTTTGGGTTGCATCTGCTCTAAAACCCATACCAAATTGCAACAAACCCTCTTCCATTTTTTTACTTACTTCTGTATTTAACCCATAAATATCCCGATTTTCCTTTTGTCGAATTTGATCGCCATTTACCGGATCATTCAAGAAAAAAGTGAAGTTAGAATACAATTCAAATTGATAATTAGAATAAAACGCATTCGCTTTTAGAGTTAATCCCTCTTTTAGTGGTTTAATCAAAGAAACATTAAAATTTACTCTGGAAGTTTCCCCTCCTTCGGTATCATCTACAGCACCAAATCTTGATATCGTCCCATTATCAACCAAACGTTGTGGGATTTGACCCGAAGCATCCCACTTACTGGTAAAACGAGAAGCCAAAAAAGACACTTTACTATTATCAGACAAAAGTGTGGTGTATTTTGCAAAAAGATTAATTCGCTTAAAATTTTGAGGGGAATCAAAAGGGCCATCGGTTAGTATGTACTCCGTTGCTATATATGCTTTATCTTTCGCCGTTTTATCTAACAAATCAAAAATGCCAAAAGTTCTCAAAGTATTAAACTGCCCTATTTCAAAACTAATCGCACTATTTTCAATTCTGTCTTTTGTTTTAAATGCTACATATCCCGCCGTAGCAAAATCACCTTTATTGGCATAATAGCTTCCTTTTCCAAAATCAATTTTATCAATCGTTTCAGGGATTACAAAGTGCAAGTCGGCATATCCTTGTCCGTGAGCATGAGACACCATATTGACAGGCATCCCATCAACCGCTATAGCTATATCTGTACCGTGATCAATATCAAAACCTCTCAAAAAAATTTGTTCCGCTTTGCCTCCACCTGCATGTTGTCCGATAAATAATCCGGGGACTTTTCTCAAAATTTCTTGCGATGATTTTACCGGTGTAGTTTCTAAATCTATTTTAGTAATAATGTTCATGGCGGATAATTTGGACGAAATCACCACTTCTTCTAATTTAAACAAATTGGATGTCAACATTATTTTTACTTCTGTTGTATCAATCACAAAAGATCTTTTTTTAAAACCTAAAGCCGTAACTATTAAATGGTCGTTGCGATTGGTTTTATCAATTGAAAATCTTCCAAAATCATCGGTATGAGCATGCGCTTTAGAAATTTCATTAATTAGATACGCATTTTCAATAGGGTTTCCTAATGTATCAACCACGATTCCCTTTTGAATTTGACCAAAAGTTGTAAGCCCAATAAAAAGTAAAAAAGTAGAGACTATTTTTTTCATTAGAGGTTTTCAATTTTAGAAATCATATTAGGCCCTAATTCAAACAAACTTTTTTGTAAATCTGCCTTTATAGGTTCTATGGCATTGTTCATCTTATTGGCTTTGTAAATCATTGCCAAATGGTAATTAGGCTTGGGTTCGAAAGTTTTGTTGGCCACATAACGGTTAGCAATTTGTAGGGCTTTTTTATTGTCTCCAAGTTTATAATAGGCCCAGGCCAATAAATCATACGAATCTGGAGTAGGTCTGTGAGCAATTTCGATTTTGGCAATTTCCAAAGCTTTAAAAGCAGTTGTTTGATCTTCTGCAAAAATGAATGCATTGTATTTATTGTACATGGCTCCATAATTATTATCCTTAAGCATTTTGAAATATTCAGCCATAAATTTTTGTTTCAAGGTTTCCTTTTTTTCAAATTCAGCAATTTGCGATTGCAGTAAATAGAAATCAGGAGAATTGTGTTTTTTAGCAATGCTTGAAATTATTCTTTTGGCTTCTGTAGTATTTTTTTCATACGAAAAGGCAATCCAAGCAATACCTTTTAAAGAGTAGCTGTGTTCTGGATTAATTTGAAGCGCCTTTAGATAATGGCTGTAGGCTTGTTTTATTTTTCCGGCATGACCATACATGTCACCAAGATTAGAATACGCCCAGACCATTAATGTTTTGTTATCATTAAATTCAGCGGCTTTTGCTGCCTTTTCCATCATAGAAATTGCGGTGTCCAAATCCCCTAAATGATCATTCCATTTTGCCAAGCGTATCAAAAAATCAAAGTCTTTAAAATTACTAGCATCATTTAAAGCTATAAGTTGTTTTTCGGCATCTTCATAATTTCC
>Ga0114982_1000480_pt1 | contig 21490 bp, 20 predicted proteins | sample Shrwel_input2_FT_FD_87183 | JGI IMG/M metagenome (GOLD analysis project Ga0114982, IMG submission 87183) | Subsurface microbial communities from deep shales in Ohio, USA - Utica-3 well 1 S input2 FT | ecosystem: Environmental > Aquatic > Deep subsurface > Shale gas/oil reservoir > Produced... | reverse complement strand
TGAAACCGCGTTGATCAGCTTTCAGCGCATTATTTAAACAGCCCCGCTAAGTTTTCAGCCAATCAGATGTATTTTTTTTGTCCACAAAGATGTGCTAGCTTAAACAGGCAGTTTGAAAAACTGCCAAATCCGGTCCAATCACAGCCAGGGAGCAGCGTATGTCGATTAGCAAACAATATCTGAAGACCAAACCAGTCTGTAAAGTGACCTTTATCGTGCCAGCTGCACAAGCAAGTGCGGCAGAAACAGTCGCCGTGCTCGGTGAGTTTAATGATTGGCAGGCGACGTTGATGAAAAAGCAAAAAAATGGCGATTTCAGTACCACGGTGACAGTGCCTAAAGATCAGGAATTTCAGTTCCGCTATTTAATTGATGGACAACAGTGGCAAAACGACCATCAAGCTGATGCTTATGTGCCGTCGCCACTGAGTTATGAACAGAATTCAGTCCTGCGTGTTTAACGCAGGACTTGCGGTTAGCAGTGTTGCAGTAACAAACAGCCAACCGAATAACCGGCACCAAATGAACAGAGCACAGCCTTATCGCCAGGTTGCAGCCCTTGTTTATGCTGATGAAACGCAATAATTGAACCTGCTGAAGCGGTGTTGGCGTAAGTATCTAACACCAGTGGTGCTTCGCCAGCTTCAGGTTCACGCCCAAGAATTTTACGGGCGGCAAAAATATTCATATTGATATTGGCCTGATGCAGCCATAACCGTTTTAATTGCTCTGGCGCTATCTCCAGTCTGGCCATTTCGGTCTGGATCACATCCGCTACTATTGGCAGCAATTCTTTGAACACCTTGCGGCCTTGTTGTTTAAAAAATGGGGTGTCGGCATCAACTTCCGGATGACAATGATCGGTATAACTGACATCACAACGGATATTATTGGAAAATTCGGTTTTTAAACTCATCCCCAGAATTTGATAACTGTTTTGTGCAGTACAAGTTTCTTTTGCTTCAATAATGGTGGCAGTACAAACATCACCAAAAATAAAATGACTGTCGCGACTGGTGTAATTGACCTGCGGCGAAGCAAATTCCGGATTCACCACCAACACTACTTTAGCCGTACCACCACGAATGGCATTGACGGCATTACTGATGGCAAAAGTCGCAGATGAACAAGCGACATTCATATCAAAGGCATAACCTGAGCAGCCCAGCAGCTGTTGCAGTTCAATGGCCAATGCCGGATAGGCACGTTGCAAATTAGAAGCCGCGCAGATCACCAGATCAACCTCGGCAGCAGTTTTACCAGCCTGGGCTAAGGCTTCTTTTGCCGCAACCAGCGCCATTTCAACCATTTCCGGCACTTCACCTTCCAGCCGTTTCGGGAACACCGGTTGCATCACATAGGGATCTAAAATTCCGGCTTTATACAACACATGCCGCGCTTTAATACCAGACGCTTTTTCAATAAATTCACAACTGGAGTATTCCAGTGCGGTCACTTCGCCGGAGGCAATCGCGGCATCATTTTCGCTGTTAAACAAATCTACATACTGATTAAAACTGGCCACCAGTTCTTCATTGGTGATGATATCTGTCGGAGTGAAGACTCCTGAGCCACTGATCACAACCTCTTTCATCTGATACTCCGCTTACTGTCGCTATCTATGTCGATGCATATTGTTTGTTGTTGTTCTGTGCTGGTGGCGCAATTTAAGCATTGTCGCCCACCAATCTTGTCGTACCAGTATAACCGAAAGCACTATCTGTCCGCTGCCAAAATCTGTCTCAGCCAGCGCCTGCAATGCTGGCTTGTTTATTTTTACTATTAGAATCAGTGGTGTAATGGCCTTTTTGGTTGATTTAACTTTATCACCACAGTGGACGCTACTTTATCCTGGATCGCTTGTCGGTTTGGATCCCAGAACACCTGTAAAAACCCCATTAAACCTGTGGCAAAACCTGCGCCATAACCGCCCTGCCGGCTAAAAGCGCCCCATAATGACAACTCCTGACCATCTAATTGAATGACTTTGATTTTCATCAATTTTTTTCCAATTGTCTGGCCATGCGCCCAGCCAGTCAGCAGGGTAAAATAAAACACCGCCCAACCAAAACCCAAGCCGAAATCGGCCAGAATACCCTGCACCCAGCCAAGCACACTTTGAGTACCAGCGGACGGCTGATACCAATGTTTTGTGGCCGGCACAGCTGCAGCTGGAGTTTTAACCGCAGTAGCCTTATCACTATTGGCGCTCGCTTCGACGCTAGCCTCAGCCTTTGCCTGTGCTGCAGCTGCGGTATAATCCTGCATCAGACGCTGCAGTAATTGCTGCTGCTCAAGCGCCGGCAACTTTGTCAAAAGCAATAACTCTTTAAACACCGATTCGGCATCCTGGCTGGCCATGCCACTTTCTTGTAACTGTTCTGACATCTCAGCCAACTCTTCGTCAATACAGGCTTGTTGGCAACTTTCATTATTAAAGGTCAGCGCCGCTTTGGTTAACACGGCCGCACTAATGAAATCAAATTGATGACTGTTATTGTTGGCAGATGGCGCGTTCTTCGTGTCAGCATCTTGCCAAAACTCCGGCATCCAATTGAAGGAGGAACAAAGTAATAAAGTCAGTACAGTTAAAGCCGCTACCTGGCGGTATTTCTTCAGTTGCCAGCGCAACCAGCATAAATACAACATCAGGGGCAGCATAACCAGCAAACTGGCACTGGCCAGCATTAAAATCAGCAAACCATCAATGGCAATGGCAATAGCTCGTTGCATCGGTGTTGCCAGTACAGTCCCAAGCAGGTCGGATGAGACTTCAAAGGCGTAAGGGGTGACAATTTCCCGGGTTTCTTTTCTTGTCAGTGCGCCGTTATTGCCAGATACGGCTTCAGGTAACTCAGCTGGCTCAGTCATCAATTCCCTCTATAAATGCTATTTTTATTTTTTGGCTGACCGCAGAGCGGCCGGCCGTGTTATTTCACTAATAAAGTCCGGATCGCCGACGCAAGCCCACTTAGAGACAACGGATACATCCGATCAGAAAAAATCTGTTTAATTTGACCAATAGATGAATACTGCCGCCACCAATCGGTTGGTTGTGGATTCAACCAGACTGCCTTGGGGAAATGCGCCAGCAAGCGACGTAACCAAACCTCACCGGCTTCGGCATTGAAATATTCGACACTGCCGCCCGGATAACTGATTTCATAAGGCCCCATGGTGGCATCACCAACAAAAATCAGTTTGTAATCACGGCCATAGGTATTGATCAACGTCTGCACTGTCACCACATCCTGTGGCCGGCGCCTGGCAGTTTTCCAGACCTGATCGTAAACACAGTTATGAAAATAAAAGTATTCCAGCTGCTTAAACTCAGTATGAGCTGCCGCAAATAGTTGTTCGGCCTGATGGATATAATCATCCATCGAACCCCCAATATCAAATAACATCAATACTTTAATTGCGTTATGCCGTTCGCTTTGAAACTGTAAATCCAACCAGCCTTGTTTTGAAGTGGCGCTGACAGTACCGGCTAGATCCAGTTCCGATTTGGCCCCACTGCGGGCGAAACGCCGTAATTGCCGCAGTGCCAGTTTAATGCTGCGATTATTCAGCTCAGCACTGCTGTCAAGCTCGGCAAATTCACGTTGGTCCCAGACTTTGACCGCTTTACGCTGGCCAGAACCTTGCTGACCGACGCGGATCCCTTCCGGGTGAAAACCATAAGCACCAAAAGGGGAACTGCCACCGGTACCAATCCACTTATTACCGCCCTGATGCCGCTCTTGTTGCTCCTGCATGCGTTGCTTAAATTGCGCTAACAGCTGCTCTAACCCGCCCAGACTTTGTAACGCAGCTTTATCTTCTTCACTCAGTTGCCGGATAAGACCAGGCAGCAACCATTCCGGCGGGATCGCACTGGCTAAGTCCAGCTGCTCTACCCCTTGAAAATACTCGGCGCAGGCGCGATCAAACTTGTCATAGTGCACTTCGTCTTTGACCAGACAGACCCTTGCCAGCAGATAAAACTGCTCCATATCAGCAAACACCAGCTGTTGTTGTAGCGCCCGCAGCAAATCCAGCCATTCAGTGATGCTAACCGGCACACCATATTTGCGCACAGTCAGGAAAAAGTCGATCAACATGGCTTAGCGCCCTTGCCTTTTGGCTAAAAACAAGAGTTTTTCCACCAGGGCTACATCCTGTTCATTTTTCAGCAAAGCACCATAAAGTGGCATCAGACCACCTTGTTGCCGGCTTTGCGCTAATGTTTGCGCTGGAATTTGCTCCGCCAGCAATAGCTTCAGCCAATCAATCAGCTCAGAGGTTGACGGCTTTTTCTTCAGCTGCGACATCTCACGTAAACCAAAAAACAGTTCCAGCGCTTCGCTGAGTAACTCCGGCCGCAGACCTGGTAAATGCACCTCAACAATAGCTGCCAAGGTTGCTTTATCCGGAAAGCGGATATAATGGAAAAAACAACGCCGCAAAAACGCATCCGGCAGCTCTTTGTCGTTGTTTGAGGTAATAATGACGATTGGCCTTTGTTTGGCACTGATGGTTTGGCCGGTTTCGTAGACATCAAACGACATCTGATCCAGTTCGTGCAACAGATCATTCGGGAATTCAATATCGGCTTTATCAATCTCATCAATCAATAAAATCGGCCGCTGCTCAGCGGTAAAGGCCTGCCACAACTTGCCGGGTTTAATATAGTTAGCAATATCCTGTACTTTGGCATCGCCCAGTTGACTATCACGCAGCCTTGATACGGCATCATACTCATACAAACCTTGTTGTGCCTTGGTCGTCGATTTGATATGCCATGGGATCAGACTGGTTTGCAGTGTTCTCGCCAGTTGTAACGCCAACTGCGTTTTGCCTGTGCCAGGTTCACCTTTGATTAATAAAGGTTTTTCTAATGCGATGGCAGCATTAACCGCCAGCGCTAACTCAGCACTGACAATATATTGATCATTACTTTGAAAACTCATCCAGACACCTGCTTATAACTAAAAGTGGGTATAACTTATACCAAATGCTTCTTTCGCTTTTAACCCGAATCGTTATGCTGTGGCAACGACTGTAAATGCTGGAGCTTAGCATGGCTAAATTTATGAAGACAACTCATTGTCAATCGGCAATACCCCGCTGGTCAAATTAAAACGTGTTACCACGGGTAACGTATTTGCCAAAATTGAAGCACGTAACCCAAGTTTCAGCGTGAAGTGCCGCTTAGGCGCAGCGCTGATTTGGGATGCTGAGAAAAAAGGCCTGCTGGGTGCCGGTAAAGAGCTGATTGAACCGACGTCTGGCAACACCGGCATCGCCTTAGCTTTTGTGGCCGCCAGCCGTGGTTATCCACTGACGTTGACCATGCCAGCTTCGATGAGCCTGGAGCGCCGCAAACTGTTAAAAGCTTTAGGTGCCAATCTGGTGCTGACGGAAGCGGCCAAAGGCATGAAAGGTGCCATTGAAAAAGCCAAAGAAATTCAGGCATCAGATCCAAACAAATATCTGTTATTACAGCAATTTGAAAACCCGGCCAACCCACAAATTCACTTTGACACCACAGGTCCTGAGATTTGGCATGATACCGATGGCCAAGTCGATGTATTTGTGGCCGGTGTTGGCACTGGCGGCACTATCACCGGCGTCAGCCGCTATATCAAGCTGGAGAAAAAACATCCGCTGATTTCGGTCGCGGTTGAACCTGCTGACTCACCGGTGATTACGCAAAAGCTGGCCGGTGCTGAATTAAAACCGGGTCCGCATAAAATTCAAGGCATTGGTGCCGGCTTTATTCCGGGTAACCTCGATCTGGAATTGTTAGATCGGGTTGAAACTGTGACCAATGATGAAGCGATCGCGATGGCTCACCGGCTGATGAAAGAAGAAGGCATCCTCTGCGGTATTTCTTCGGGGGCTGCGGTCGTGGCCGCCAAACGTCTGGCAGAATCGGCGGAATTTGCCGGTAAAAATATCGTGGTGATCCTGCCATCAGCGGCTGAACGTTACCTATCGAGTCCATTATTTGCCGATGTGTTTACTGAGAGCGAATTACAGGCTTAAGCAAAAACTGTCAAAAAAGGCCGCAAAGCGGCCTTTTTCTTTACAGCGCATCGAAAAAAATGCACACTTCGCGCTGAATTTTTCCACAGGATGTTGCCATGCGAGCTATTTTCGCCGTGTTTTTACTGATATTTCTCAGCAGTTGTAGTGAAGATCAGCCCGCACCTGCTGCCAGTGTCGAAGTACCAGAAGTGATCGCCGTGAAATTTTTTGAAGCAGTGCTGCTGCGTAATGATTTAACCGAAGCTCGCCGCTACGTAGTACCGACTATGGTCAGGGTACTGGATACCTATTCATCAGGCCGGGCTTATGCCCGCACTGTGCTGAATATGCGTTTTGAACAGGTCGAAATTAACGTCGAAGACACCAACAAGAGTGTGCGTGAGTTTTATACCAGCCACGCTGATGTCATGTTGATTTTTATTGGCAATTACGATGGCAGTAAAAAAGTTGATATGCGGATGGTCAAGATGGAGAAACATCGTGGCAAATGGCTGTTGGCTGAAATCAAAGATGATCCATTTGCCCGTCCCGGGGTTTAGCGAACGCTTCCCCCCTGCCTCTCCCCTGAGCTTAACCGGTGTTAACCACGGCTAAAAAATTTGGTTAAAGCCTGCTGACAGTCCTGACTATGCAACAATTGTTCAAACACAGCCAATTCCTGATGCAGCACCTGCTGCACCAATTGTTGTTGTGGTTGGCGTAACAACTTCTTCGACTGCTGCACCGCAGTGGCAGGCAAGGCCGCCAATTTGGCCGCTTTTTCAGCGGCCAGTGCAAATAATGTTTCAGAAGGTACCAACTGATTGACCAGACCAAAAGCAGCCGCTTCTTCACTGCTAAAAGCCTCGCCCAACAGCAGATACTGCGCCGCTTTCTGGTAGCCAATCAGTTTGGGGAGTAACAAACTGGACGCTGCTTCCGGGCAAAGCCCCAGTGCGGTAAATGGCAACTGAAAACGACAGCCAGGCGCGGCATACACCAAATCACAATGCAGCAACGCCGTAGTACCAATCCCGATGGCCAAACCAGCCACTGCCGCAATCAGCGGTTTCTCAAACTGACTGAGCTGATGTAAAAACATCACGGTCGGATGTTCATGATTGAGCGAGCCCGCGGCGATAAAATCAGCCAGATCATTACCGGCACAAAAACAGTCCGGCTGGCCTTGTAACAGCACCACATGAATACTGTCATCGGCTTGTGCTTGTACTAACGCGGCGGTTAAATCCAAATACATCTGACCGGATAACGCATTTTTCTTCTCCGGTCTTTGTAAGCTGATTGTCAGGACCCGATCAGTGCGACTTAGTTGTATGCTCATTATTCACCTTCAATTCGGCCAGGGCTTTACCTTCGCGACGTGGATCGGCACCGCCCAGCCAGCCGTTGTCTGTTCTTTTAATTAAATGCAAACCACTGTTTAAGTCGACCACTTTGACCTGGTAGCCCAGATCACGGAATTTGGGTGCCAAGCCAACCAAATCACTGCCAGCTTCCAGCGCCAGGTGGTCGTTCCGGTGGGTGATTTTGGCTAAATCTGCCGCTTGTTGTGGATCAAGCTGCCAGTCAATCATCGCCACCAAAGCCTGAGCGACATAGTCGATGATCCGGCTGCCTCCCGGCGAACCCGCCAGCATCTGTAATTGACCATCAGCAGAAAACACCATCATAGGCGCCATCGAAGAACGTGGTCTTTTTAGTGCTTCGACCCGGTTCGCCACTGCGAGCCCATCCTGGGTCGGCTCTAAGGCAAAATCTGTCATTTGGTTATTCAACAGATAACCATTGACCAATAAACCTGAGCCAAATGCATTTTCAATACTGCTGGTCAGACTCACCGCATTCCCCTGCTTGTCGACTATCGAATAATGGGTGGTGTTGGCAAATTCAACCGCCTTAGCACTGCCCAGTGGCACCGCGCCTTGTGGCAAACCGGCTTCAACCATGCTGCTATCGCGTTTTACATCAATCAGGGCGGCCCGTTGTTGCAAATAATTTTTGGCCAATAAACCAGCCACTGGTACTGCACTAAACGCTGGATCTGCGACATAACGATCCCGATCGGCAAAGGCCAACCGGCTGGCCTGGGCAAATAAATGTAGGGCTGGCACGGACTGCGGTTTTAATGGTGCCAGCTCAAAATGTTGCAGGATGCCAAGCATCTGCAATACCGCCAGACTGCCGGAACTTGGCGGTGCCATACCACACACCTGATACTGCCGATAAGGCAGACAAATAGGTTCGCGCAGCACGGGCTTATAGTGCGCCAAATCCTGTAGCGTCAGCCGGCCTGGATTCACCGGCGCCTGATTTACCGCCTGTACTAAAGCCTTGGCGTTGTCGCCCTGATAAAACCCGGCTGCACCGGCGCTGGCAATTTTACGCAAAATAGCCGCATAAGCTGGGTTTTTCAGTAAATGACCCGCTGCTAACGGCCGCCCATCCGGATAAAAATACGCTTTACTGGCGGCAAATTTGGCTAAAGAACCGTCCTGGTAGATTTGCAGCAGTTTTGCCAATCGTGGTGACACCAGAAAGCCCTGCTCGGCTTGTTGGATGGCAGGCTGAAATAAATCTGCCCAAGGTAATTTGCCCCACTTTTGGTGCGCCAACGCCAGCGCTCTGATCACGCCCGGACTGCCAACAGCCTTGCCACCGACGTAGGCCTGCGACCAAGGGAGCGCTTTGCCTTGTTGCATAAACCAGTCAGGGCCAGCAGCTGCCGGTGCAGTTTCCCGGCCATCAAGGGTCTGTAATTGTTTTTTCGAAGCATCATAGTGCAGCATAAATAAGCCACCACCAATGCCGGAGCTTTGCGGCTCCACCAAACTTAACATCAACTGCACGGCAATAGCAGCATCTACAGCACTGCCACCCGCGGCTAAAATCTGCTGTCCGGCTTGACTAGCCAACGGATTGGCAGTCACCACCATACTTTGGCGGCCAAACACCTTGTGCTGTTGCGAAATGCCAGTAGCCGCTTCCGGGTCGACAACTGCAGAACGGGCAGCTAAGGTAAAGCTGTGGAGGCTGAGAAAACCCGATATCGCTACAACAGCAGCAGTACGGACAAAAGCAAACTTCATGTGATGTCCCATTTTTCTTCAATAGCGATCACCTTAACTTATCTGGCGCAAACAGATCAATCAAAGCGAAAAATAAGTTAAGATAACCTTGTGAATGAAACACTTTGGCGTTATTCCTTTTGCAAAATCTTACCAAAGAGACTGAAAATTTGATATCAGGCACTTTTCTCCGGCAGCAGTGGATGGCTATGGCGCTGTTGTTGTTGTTTTTGCTGTTGCAGCTATTGCATGCTGATTTACATCCCTGGCTGGAGTTTAATCGCCAGGCGATTACGGATGGCCAATGGTGGCGTTTACTGACCGGCCATTGGATACACACCAATAGCTGGCATCTGCTGATGAACCTGGCCGGTTTCGTACTGATTTTGTTGCTGCACGGTATGTACTACAGTGGCAAAAGTTTAATCACCTTATTTATTGCCGGTAATGTCCTGATCGGCTTGGCACTGTTCTGGTTTAGCCCGGATATCCAGATTTATCTCGGTTTATCCGGCTTCTTACATGCGTTATTGGTCTGTGGTTGCCTGATTGATATTCAACGCAACTGGAGTAGTGGCTGGCTGATTTTAGTGGCGACCTTTGGCAAAGTATTATGGGAACAATACCGTGGCGCCAGTCAGGATGTGGCGGCGCTGATTGGCGCCGAAGTTGCAATCGACGCCCATCTTTATGGTGCTCTGGCCGGTCTGCTGTTATTTGCTGGCTGGTTTTTTGCCGGGCAGCTGAAACAAGTGCAGCACAGCCACGCCGGTTAGCTGGCGTTGATGCAAAGAGCCTGCAATAGGTTCAGTTAAAATGGCAGGGCGGCACTTAACTCTAACTGCTGACCTGTCCGAGGATGGACAAAACGGATCCAGGCAGCATGTAAACATAATCTCGGGTGACGCTTGGCAAGTTCAGCACTGGCATACAAAGTATCGCCACTAATGGCATGACCAATACTGGCCATGTGTAACCGTAATTGATGAGAGCGGCCTGTCACAGGTTTGAGCAGCACCCGGCTTAAATCTTCGTTGGCATCATATTGCAGTCGCTGGTAATGCGTCAGAGATGCTTTACCGCTGTGCTGACAGATTTTATACAAAGGTCGACGTTCAGCATCTGCGGCAATTGGTAAATCAATACTGCCGTTTTCAGGTAACAGTTCGCCGCCAACCAGTGCCTGATAATGTTTCTCAATGGTTCTGGCCTGAAATTGCTTACTGAGTTCAGATAAAGCTTTTTTATGCAGCGGTAACAACACCAGACCCGAGGTATCATAATCCAGCCGGTGTACTACTTGAGCGGTTGGAAATTGTTGTTGTACTCTACTGATCAGACAATCGAAATTGGCCGGATGCCGGCCCGGCACCGTCAACAACATGGCTGGTTTATCCACCACCAGCAGATCCTCATCCTGATAGAGCAGTTGCCAGGGCTGAGTTGTGGCTGTTAACACTGTTAATTCATCTACCGCTGTGGTCATCCGGGCACGCTTCCAACACTGAAAAACTGCTATTATGCCACAGCCGGCGCCAAGCGGGTGCAGTCAGAGGATTTTTCAACACATGTCATTGCAGTTCCACTACCAGCCGCCGCAGAGTCCGCTGCATATTTTACATCAGGATAAAGATCTGCTGGTGGTCGCCAAACCTAGCGGATTATTAACCAATCCTGGCCGCGGCGAGCACCTGGCTGATTGTTTGCTCAATCGGGTGCAACAACAATTTCCGCAAGCCTTGTTGGTGCATCGGTTGGATATGGCCACTTCAGGGCTGGTGGTTTTTGCCTTAAGACGTAAAGCCGAAGCCAATCTGAAACAACAATTTGCCAGCCGGCAGGTGAACAAAGTCTATCTGGCGCGGGTCTGGTTATCTCCGGCACCAGCTGCAGCACAGATTGATCTGCCCCTGATTGCGGATTTAACTGCGCCACCGCGCAATAAAGTCTGCTGGCAACAGGGTAAAAGCGCACAGACCTTTTATCGCACCTTACCCGACATCACTGTGGACGGTCATCCCTTACTTGCGCTCTTTCCCCATACAGGCCGCGCGCATCAACTCAGAGTGCATTTACAACAGATCGGCCATCCGATTTTAGGGGATGCGCTTTATGCGCAAGAGGCAGCGCAACAAGCTGCCACTCGATTATTGTTGCACGCCACCCAGTTGCAGTTACAACACCCCTACTCCGGCACCTGGTTAGAGTTTCGGCATTGGCCGGAACCGAGCGAGTTTATGCTGCAACAAGACTGGGATCCTGCTTGGTTGCAACGCTAAACAAGGCCACAGTCATTGGCTGATCATTGTTCATGTCGTTAGAGCTTCCGTCTTCAGCAGATGGTTCAAAGACAGAATTGAATTGACCAATAACCAGTGCCACAGTTTTCATCACCGGTCAGCATAGGTGGCATGGTCGAATTGCCACCCGCCGCCTGTGGTGTCAGTTCGTTTGGCAGCACTTGGTCATTGGGCAGGATTTCTTTATCCTGAGACAAGTTGACCAGTTGTGACTTGATAAGGGTTAATTTCATCTTTGCATTCCTTTTTTGCTCAACACTGGAACCAATTCCAGCCAACAGCAAACTAGCAACCTGCTGCATGAAAAAACAATAAACGACTCATTATTATCATGTTTTTATCAACACTTCATGGATCAACACTGGCGATAACTAAACAGCAGCATGCGCCGGAAGCACGAATTTTAGCAAAGGAACTGTTACCACATCACGCCGATAAAAAATCCCCCGGTTAGTACCGGGGGATTGAGCGCATACCGCGGGCAAATCACTTTATCTGTGGTAGTGTCTGTTACAATTCACGCTCAAACAGCTTATAAATACGGCGATATTCATCCAGCCAACTGCTTGGCTGACGGAAACCATGAGGTTCAACCGGAAAAATCGCGGTTTCAAAGCTATTAATTTCCTGCTCGATTAAACGTTGCACCACCCGCACCACATCCTGGAAAAACACATTATCATCCACCATAGGCGCATTGATTAATAACTGGTTTTTCAGCCCTTGGGTGAAATAGATCGGCGAACTACGTTCATAAGCTATTGGGTCCACGTCCGGTGTATTGAGGATGTTGGAGGTATAACCATGGTTATAATAAGCCCAATCACCGACAGGCCGCAGGGCGGAACCGGCTTTAAACAGGTCCGGCTGGGTAAACATCGCCATAAAGGTCATAAAACCGCCGTAAGAACCGCCATAGGTACCGACCCGTTTTACATCCACGTTGGCATTGTCGACCAACCACTTAACGCCATCCATCAGATCTTCAGTTTCCGGCGTGCCCATCCGGCGATATATCGCAGTGCGCCAATCGCGGCCATAACCGGCAGAAGCGCGATAGTCCATATCCAGCACCACATAACCTTGTTGGGTTAACAGGTTATGGAAGAAGAATTCACGAAAATAATTCGACCAACCTAAGTCCGAATTTTGCAGATAACCGGCACCATGGTTAAAAATCACTGCCCGTCGTTTCTGACCTTGCTGGTAATCCTTTGGCAAATATAATTTGGCGAACACCGGTTGTTGACCATGGCTGGATGGCACCGCAATCACTTGCGGCGCCTGTAATGCCATCTTGCTGAACTGCTCGGAGGTGGTAAAGGTCAACCGCTGTAGTTTAGCGGCCGGCTGATTTTCCATCAGATACAATTCTGGTAACTGCACCGACGTCGAATACGTCAGCAAAATTTTACGCTCATCCGGTGACAACTGATAACTGAGATTGCCGGTCAGCGCGGTTAATTGTTGCTGCTGACCTGATGCTATATCCAGTTTATACAGGTTATAGATGCCAGGATGGGAAGGATTGGCGCGGAAATACAGGCTGTTACCGTCGCGGCTTAACACCGGATCACTAACTTCAAAAGTGCCGGCTGTCAGCTTTTTGGCTTTAGAATTTAGTGGTTGCCAATACAAATGCGAATAACCCGACTGCTCTGACAAATACCATAAGCTGTCGCCGGCTTTATTCCAGCCAAAGTCATTAAAACTGTAATTGACCCAGGCATCATCATGTAACCGATGTTGATTCACCAGTTTGGCTTGTTTCAGATCGACAGTCGCCAGCCAGCGGTCTTTGTTGTCCCAGGCTCTGAGCATCACAGCGACGGCAGTACCATCACTATTCCAACGCACCGGCGCATCCAGACTGCCCCAACCACCTAACAGACTGATGGCGCGTGGCGCTTTGACGGAGCTGTACTTTTTACCGGCCCGGACGGCATTTTCCGTTTTCACTGCCGCCAGTACATCTTCATCAAAGCCAGGTAAATCAGCAAAAGATAATGCTCTTTGCTGACCGGTTTTCAGCTCGACCAGCAGCAACTGCTGGCTTTCTGGCTTGGCATCATGCACCCGGCTGCGCACAGGTTGCGCCGCAATATCACCGGTTGCAGTGATATAGTTCGGCATGATATCCCGTGCTTGCTGGCTGTCTCTGTCACCGAGCGCCACCACCAACTGATCTGCTTTTGGCGATAAATAGGCGCCCACAATTTGTTTATCCGCGGCTAGATAAATGGGCTTTGGTGCCAACGCATCACTTTGCTGCTGCAGTTGTAGTTGCTGCAGGAATTGATCTTGCGCGTTTTTGTGTTCCAACGCGATAAAGCCAATCAGCTTGTGCTGTTCGCGTGCCAGATAACTATCCGGGATGGCAGGCTCTGCCGGCGCTTTGGCATTGCTCAGACTGGCCAGTACACTGACGCGGCCTATGGCGAAGCCTTCGGCTAAGCCTTTGGCGAAATCAACAGCATAAAAATCCCAACCCTGACGAAAACTCAGCCGGCCGTCCTGCAGGAACATCAGACCCTGGTGCATCTTGTTATTACGGGTGATTTGACTGGTCAAGCCGGTACTGAGTTGTCGTACCAACACCTGACCTTCAAAGGTCCAGGCCACATATTGACCGTCGGCAGAGAAAATCTGCTGTTGCTCGCCAATATCATCCCATTGCTGCAAACTAACCTGTTGTGCTTGATTACTGCGAGCGACCGGCTGGGCAAACCAATCCCGTAATTCGCTGCCTTGTTGCTTGCGCTGGTAATAAACTGTTTTGCTGTCAGAACCCCAGAATGCAGCTTCCGGCTGACGACCCAGCCAGTCCGGGTGCGCCATCGCCTGCTCCAGTGTCATCAGGGTTTCGCCAGCTTGAGAGGCAACTTGTACCGCAGTGGTCTGATAGGTTCGCGTTTCAGCAGCGTTGAGACAAAGCGGCTGCACGCTGAGCGCAAGCGTTGTTGCCAGCAACAAAGCATGCAAAGGAAATACTTGTGATTTCATTGAGTTAATATTTATGTCGGATTGAGGTGTATCAGTTATACAAAGGAAGCGGCAGAATTTCAAACTTCTGCGGTTAAGCACAGTCCCGGCAAGTCAAAAAGCATGCAGCACGACAGCAAAAAAAGCCACAGTGTGGCTATGGGGAACCAGACTGTGGCAAAGAACGAAACTGATGGCGACGGCTCAATGAGCCAGAGCGCGAAGCGAAGTCGTTACAACGTGTTTGTGCTGTATTAGCGTAACCATTGCTGGGCAAGGCTGACCAGTTCGGCTTGCGCAGCGGCGATGGCAGGCTCAGCCTGACCCATATTTAACGCTTCGGCATAGACAAAATGCTGCTGAGTCAAACCGACAAAGTTGAAGATGCTTTGTAAAAATGGCGTTTGGCTGTCATTTGGTGTATCGCGATAAATACCACCGCGGCTTGCCACCACTAACACAGGTTTATCCGCCAGTAAGCCAACAGGGCCAGTTTCGGTGTAACGAAAAGTCACGCCGGCACGGGCTATCCGATCCAACCAGGCTTTTAACTGACTCGGCAGGCCGAAGTTGTACATCGGCACACCGACCACAATTAAATCTGCCGCTTGTACCGCCGCGATAGCATCATCTGACAAAGCAGCAAGTTGCTGTTGTGCTGGTGTGCGTTCATCGGCAGGGGTATTCCAGGCGGCTAAATCAGCCATTTCCAGGTGAGGGAATGGTGTTGCCACCAGATCCACTTGCTGCACAGCCACAGTGCCAGGTACTTGTTGTAAAAAGAAATCAATCAATTGATTGGAATGACCCTGACCTGCACTCACTGAACTTTTAATCACCAGAATATTTTTCATATCGCACCTCTTGATTAGATGCAGTTATTTTATATCTAACTTTTTAGATAGAAAATTAGATTAAATCGCTTTAAACGTTCTATTTTATTCATTGAATAATTTAGGTCTAAACGAAGCATGGCTGCGTAATTAACAGCACTAGCGAAATGCTTTGTTTGCCGGTTCAACTCTGGCTGAGGATATAAATAATGTTGGATCCGTCGGGACTAACAGGTCATCATGGCGCGGATATCAGTCATCTGAGCACCTGCATGAGTTCATCAAACGAAATAACGCCAGTGCCTGCACTGGGTCAGTGGGAAGAAGCGTTAGGCGTTGTGGCCGTACACCGGGATAAAAAGGCTTATGCTGAGTTGTTTAGCTATTTTGCACCAAGATTAAAAGCTTTTGGGATCAAGATGTTTGGCAACGAACAGCAAGCGATGGAAATGGTTCAGGATACGATGCTGAATGTGTGGCAAAAAGCAGCCTTGTTTGATGCCAGTCGTGGTTGTGCTTCGACCTGGATTTTTACCATAGCCCGTAACGTCCGATTTGACATGTTGCGGAAAAAACAAAGCCGCAAAGACGACATCAGTGCCGATGATTTGTGGGAAAACGGCGATTACCCTGAACAGGAAGGTAACCACAGTCAGCAGTGGGATCTGTATTTGGTGGCAGAAAAAGTGGCGCCTTATTTTGATGCGCTGCCACCGGCACAACGGCTGGTGATGGAAAAAGTTTACCTGGAAGAACAATCGCACCAGGAAGTTTCAGAACAATTAGGTATTCCGCTGGGGACAGTAAAATCACGGATCCGGCTGGCATTAGACAGATTAAGAGAGGCGATCGATGGCCCACGTAGTTAAATTTCATCCCAGCCTGAGTTTGCTGGAGCAATACAGCGAAGGGACATTGACGCCGGAAGTCGCACTGGTGGTTGCTGCTCATTTGGATTTTTGTCCACATTGTCAGTCTCTGCACCGTGACATTGAAGCAGATTTAGCCTGCAGCCTGGCCCAACAGCCTGCGGCGGCAGCAGAGGGACAAGATTGGCAACAAATGTTAGAGGCTATTGTTGGCACCACTGCAGCAGCACCTGTGCAGAAAGTTGTTGCTAACGAGGTTTCGCTGCAGGTGGGCGATCATCAGTTTAAACTACCGCGTAGTTTGCAACGGATCGCACAAAAACGCAGTAAATGGCTAAGCTTAGGCGGTATTGCCACGGCAAAATTACCAGGCACTGCTGATCATCATTTATCTCTGCTTTGCATCAATACAGGCACTGAAGTACCTTTACATACGCACAAAGGGATGGAAATCACTTTGGTTCTGGCTGGGGAAATGGTCGATGAAATGGGACGTTATGCCGCTGGTGATCTGATTATCAACACCCCGGATCACACCCATACGCCGCGCAATCTTAGTGATGAGCCTTGCTTGTGTTTATCAGTACTGACGGCACCGCTGGAATTTAAACAGGGCTTGACCCGGTTATTAAATCCACTGCAACGTTTCTTTTATTAATCTTATCTCACAGCGATTGGCTGTGAGCTAACAGTATCACCAGACGAGCCCACTGTCCGTGAAGCTCGTCTGGCAAATCAGCTTTCAGTTCAGCATCGCAATGCCACCTTTGAGATTATAAATTTCGCTAAAACCTGCCCTGCTCAGCACTTTGGCCGCCACTAAACTGCGGTTGCCAGAACGACAAACCAATAATAACGGTTGTGCCGGCGTTAAAGCACCACTCATCAGTGCATCACAAAGCCGCGTCAATGGCAGTTGCAGCACAGTACAACCTGACGGAATAAATTGTTGCAACATGCCCGCACTTTGCTCATAAGGTTCACGTACATCAACCAGCACAGTTTGTGGTTTGGCTTGTAAAAAGCCTGCTAATTCTGAGGTTTCAATCACGGCTTTGGCATCAGACCAGCACACTTCAACAATACCGCAACTGTATTGGCTCTGTGCTGCCAGTGCGTCATTTTGTTGCTGCAACTGGTTTAACCAGGCGCCGGGCGGCTGCTGTTGCTGAATTAACTCAGCCAGCAGTGGTTGCTCCTGACATGCTAATCGCCAACTGGTAAAAAAGCGCTGGGCATAATCATGGCTGGATAACAGTACTGTATCGGCGGCGAGATACCGCTGTAATTCGGTCAATGACTGACAAAAGGCCAGCGGATCCGAATCAATTAAATCTAACCTGCCAGTGCCACCTGGTAATACCAGATCGCCGACAAAAGCAGCCAGCAGCTGTTGTTGCTGATAGACCAAATAACTGCGACTTTCGGCACTATGGCCAGGCGTTGCCAGCAGTTTAAGTTGATACTGACCCACCCTCAGTTGTAATTCATTGGCCGGCCACCCAAGCGCATCGACTGGTTGTATTTGCTGACTTAACAGGGTCATTAAATCTGCCCTGGCCGAGCGATGATCCTGATGTAAATGGGTATCGAGCACAGCAACGAGGTTAAGTTGATGCCCTTGCACCATATTTGCCAACCGGTTGGCTAAGGCTGGCACCGGATCAATAATGACGGCACTGCGGCTTTGCTCACAAACCAGCAAATAACTGCACATATCTTCATGCTTAAGCTGCGTCAGACCGCCAATCGCCAGATCAGCCAAAGGTTCAACATCAGATAACACCAGGCAACATTGCTGCACGATGCGACTCAGCCGACGAATCGCGGTGCAGGCCTGCTGACATTCTTCGACCGTCATCGCAGGTCCAAAGGATAACCGGATCGCGCCTTGACTGCGCCAGGTGTCCAGCCCCATCGCATCCAGCACAAAGCTGGTCGGCACCTTCGAGCTACAGGCCGAGCCAGAGCTGACCCTGATCCCAGCGGCGTCAAATAAATCCATGATATCTTTGCTGTAAAATCCAGGGACTGAAAAATTCAGTGTCGTTGGGACTATATAAGGTTGTTGACTATTCAGCACCAGGGCCGGAAAGACTTGCCGTAATGCGTCCAATAATTGCTGTCGATGCTGCCATAAGATAGTTTCGGCTTGAAACACAGAACCGCTGGTTTTAGTCAGTTCAGTAAAAATGGCATGTAATGCCGCAATACCCGGCAAATTCTCAGTGCCCGATCTTAAACCACTTTCCTGACCGCCACCGGCGATAAAGGGCCGGTATGGGCTGCCAGAGCGGACATACAAAAAGCCAATGCCCTTAGGCGCATACAATTTATGACCACTAAAGGGCGCGTAATCGATACTAGTATTAGCAATGTCCAGCGACATCTTGCCAAGCGCCTGCACACAATCAACCATCCAGCGCACTGTTGGATTGACACTGCGGATCAACTGATCAAGCGCCGCCAAATCCTGTTTAACGCCAGTTTCATTATTCGCCGCCATAGTGCAGATTAACGCCGCAGCCGGCAGCTGCTGGCGGATAAACGCCTGATCCAATACACCATGTTGATCAACCGGAATGGCCATCACAGTGGCCTCTAGTTGCAACACCTGGTTCCAGTGTTTCAGACTTTCCGGCACCGCTTTATGTTCGGTAGCGCCATATAGCAATAACACTTGAGGCCCCGTCAGGCCACGACTGCGGGCATCCAATAAAGCTGAAACAATTGAGGTTTGGATCCCTTCGGTGGCACCTGAAGTAAACACGATTTGGCCGCTGCTGGCGCCGATGACCTTACGCGCCAGCGCACGGGTCGCTTCCAGTTCAACTTTGGCTTTCAGACCTGTACTGTGGCTGCTGCTTGGATTGCCAAAACAAGTTTGCATGTGATGCAACACCGCTGTAGCGGCGCAGGCCAATACAGGTGTAGTTGCGTTATTATCCAGGTAGATCTCTTGTTGCTTTAACGGATTCGACTCGGTTTTGCCTGACATTTCTGTACTCTTTCCTGAAGAACTAAGTTACTGACATTGCTTGAAACCTATGGCGTTGCTGCCAACCCTATCAGATTATCTGCCACCAAGCTGACAGGCTGGACCAGCCATGGTAAAACCGGCTGGCCAACATGAATGAGCACACTGCCATCTGCCAGCGTGCACAAGGGCGGTATATCCTCACCAACTGTGGTACCGCATTTTATAACCAAAAGTTATATCTTATGCTTTGACATAATAAGCAGCCTGCCTCGGCAGGACAAGAGCCAAAGGTCAGTTTTTTTGCCCGCCAGGCAACAGTCCTTGCCTGGCAAAACCCGGCACCGACGGTGATGCACTCGTCAACAAGCAGAGTATGCGCACTAAAGCAGAAAAACCTGAGTGTGCAGCCATAAAAAAACTCCGCAGAGCGGAGTTTTTTGAGCGGCTTATTCCACCAGATCTTTTGGAATATCGGGTCTGAGTTCTGACCAGACTTTACCACTTTCTTTACCGTACTTACGCACAGCAAACACCACTTCGTCATGCTTGCCGGCTTCAGCGTAGAGTTTAAGCTGATGGTAATATTTACGGGCCAACTCGCGGGCTTCCGGATGGGAGAAATAAAAGGTCGCGATTTTACGATATAAACCACGGAAACCATTGAGGATCAGTACATAAATCCGATTTGACGAGTGCAGCGCCAGTTCGTGATTCAACCGATAATCAAAATCGGCAAAAGCTTCAGCAGTATCAGCTAAGTTTTCAGCGCCGGCAAACACCGAAATCACTTGCTCACGATGCGTTTTAATAGCGCCACGGATATAAATAGCACTGATATTGGTGCGGGCTGATAATAATTCATCGACCAGTTCCGGCATCCGCTCTTCATCAAGCCGCGCCAGTGTTTCCAGAATATTCAGGCCAGAGGTTTCCCAGAAGTTATTGACCTTGGTTGGTTTACCATGCTGGATAGTCAACCAGCCATCACGCGCCAGACGTTGTAATACTTCGCGCAAAGTGGTACGGGTAACGCCGATCAGTTCGGACAATTCACGTTCTGCCGGCAGAATGGAACCAGGGGCAAACTTACCATTCCAAATGGATTCAACAATATATTCTTCAGCAAAACCTGCCGGGCTTTGCGCTTTTATCAGATTGGTCATCCGGATTTGTCCGTTCTTGTTGTCTGTCTCACCATGATTGCGACTGATTGTACCAGAGACAAAACAGTTAACAAGCCATGCAATAAAAATTGCGTGGCTCAGTTTATCGCAAAGGTTGTTTTAACAATGATTTTCGCTTAGATTGTCACTTTGGAATAACAAGTTGACCAACAAGGGAAATCGGATGTTTGCAGCAGTGGCTCGTTGGCCAAAACAACGTTGGCCTTGGGTTTTATTAACATTAACCGCCCTGACTTTATTGTTAGTTGCATTGTTTTTTCAATATGGTCTGGGTCTCGAACCTTGCATTATGTGTGTCTATCAGCGTTTTGCCATTGTAGGTATTCTGCTGGCAGGCATAGTAGGACTTTGGACACATCAGTACGGCGCTGGCCGCTGGTTGGCCTATAGCGGTTGGACTATTGCCGCAGGCTGGGGCTTAAAAATCGCTCATGATCAGGTGCTGGTTGAAGAAACAGTCCGTGCCGGCGGCTTTTCGACTTGTGGTATCTTTGCTGAATTCCCAACCTGGTTGCCGCTTGATAGCTGGTTCCCTGCTATCTTCAAACCAACCGGCATCTGCGGTGAGGTGGCCTGGCAGTTTATGGGCTATTCAATGCCTTTCTGGATGCGGTTGATTTTTGCCGGTTATTTATTGATGGTGCTGGTGGTGATGGCCAGCCAACTGAAAAAACATAAGTACAACCCTTACGATTAACAGCTTTGGTTGTGGTTGAGACATAAAAAAAGCGCCATTGGCGCTTTTTTTATCGATATTTTTATCTAGACTGCCGCAGCTTTATGCCACGATAGCCAGCAACTCAACATCAAACACCAAGGCGCTAAATGGTGCAATCGCAGCACCGGCGCCACGCTCACCGTAGGCCAGTTGATGTGGGATGTACAGACGGTATTTAGAACCAACCGGCATCATCTGCAGTGCTTCAGTCCAGCCTGCAATTACACCACCAACCGGGAATTCTGCCGGTTGACCACGGTTGTATGAACTGTCAAACACAGTACCGTCGATTAAAGTACCGTGGTAATGCGTACGGACTGTCGATGAACGCGTTGGTTTCTCACCATCACCTTGCACCAGCACTTCAAACTGCAGACCAGATGCAGTCACGGTAACACCGGCTTTTTTGGCGTTTTCGGCCAGGAAAGCGTCACCGGCACCAGCGGCTAATTTCGCCTGCTCTGCCTGAGCTTCTTGCATCCGGGCGCCAATCACTTCAAACGCAGCACGGATTTGATCTTCTGAC
>Ga0114982_1000477_pt1 | contig 21531 bp, 17 predicted proteins | sample Shrwel_input2_FT_FD_87183 | JGI IMG/M metagenome (GOLD analysis project Ga0114982, IMG submission 87183) | Subsurface microbial communities from deep shales in Ohio, USA - Utica-3 well 1 S input2 FT | ecosystem: Environmental > Aquatic > Deep subsurface > Shale gas/oil reservoir > Produced... | reverse complement strand
CTATTACGATGCGAGTCAAACGAGGTGAACTCCCTATCTGGTATAATTCAGCAGTAGACTATGCGAATGAACCTGAAGGTAGTGAACAATGGTTAAAAGCTAAAGTTGAACTAGGAACGTATGCTGTTCATGCTAGTGAATATTCTAGTGTAGGTTTATTGTATGATTATTATATTGACAACAACGGCACCATTGACGATTTGCATAAGCAAGTCAATTCAGTAGTCAACTTCTAAATCACCCCTCTTCCAGGTAACATCTTTCTTTTTAACTACTTCAATACAATTAAGACATATGGTACGTAAGTTGGTTAATTTACAGTTATCCAAATCACCGTCAATGTGAAATACCGTTAATTGTGTAGGGAACACACTATGAAAGCCACATAAATCACATGTGGCTTTTTTCTTATATCCCGCGTTCTTCCACCTAGGCGTCCTAGCTTTTAGTTTCTTTTTCTTTCTACCGCACTCGTCACATCCACTACGGTAATGTGTAACACCTTCACGGATATAATTCACAGCACAGTGATTCTTTCCACATGAATTACATATAGGTCTTAGCATCTATTATTTAGTGGAAACCTTCGAAGGCACGGTAATACCGTCTTTTTTGATTTTTCTACTAAATAATAGTATGCATTTTAGGTAGTAAACCTCATAATTTTACATAAAGGAAAAACAAAATGGCATTAACATCTCCAGGCGTAGAAGTAACGATCACAGACCAAAGTCAGTATCTTCCAGCCCCAACAAATTCAGTCCCTCTAGTTCTAATAGCAACTGCTCAAAACAAAGCAAATGCTACTAATACAGGTATTGCACCAGCGACTACGGCTGCTAACGCAAATAAATTATATCAAGTAACAAGTCAACGTGATTTAGTAAGCTTATATGGTAATCCGTTCTTCTACACAACGACAAACGGTACACCAATTCAAGGTTATGAACTCAACGAATACGGCTTGCTAGCAGCATATTCATTACTAGGTGTAACTAATCGTTGCTACGTTTTACGTTGTGATATTAATTTAGCTAGCTTGGTTGGCCAAACAAGTCGTCCAACAGGTGCACCTGCAGATGGTTCTTATTGGTTAGATAGCACAACTTCAACATGGGGTATATATGTATTCAACCAGTCTACTGGTCAATTCACATTACAAACTCCTATCGTTATAACTGATCCGGCATCATTATCAAGTGGTGTACCTTTGAATAGTATTGGTAGCATTGGTAATTATGCCATCAACGCAATACAATCAACTACTTCACCAACTGATCCTTCTGGTAGAACATTCTTTTATAAGACAACCGACAATACGTGGGTCAGTCTAGGCGGCGGCTCATGGAGAAGTGATATACCAACTGTTCAAGGTTCTATTTCTAATCCAACAATAATTACAGCAAGCACTTTTACAATAAATGTAAGTGGACTATACACAGCAACGATAACTGTCAGTGGTACAACAGTTAATGATGTAGCAACAGCTATTAATGATTTAGACACACCAACTGTAACTGCTAGAGTAGTTAGTGGTAAATTGCAAATTTTATCAAATCAAATACTTTCATCCGGAACTCAATACATTGCGCTTACTGATGGTACTAATACTCCATTAGCAGCCTGCGGTATTGCGAATGGTACATATAATCAGCCTGCCGTAGCATATGGTACGTCTGCTCAAATGCCATTATGGTCTAGTAGTCAGACCACACCAAGACCTACTGGTTCTGTATGGATTAAAATTGGTACTGCCGGTAATGGTTTGTATCCCTCTGTTTCTCGATACAGTAGTGCTACTGCAAGTTGGATAGCAAAAAATGTAACTCAGGCTAATTCTGACTGGGAACAAATTGCAGCAAGCGACTCAACTGGTGGCCAGGCAATCCCGGCTGGTACTGTTTATGGTCAATTTAATTTTACTGGAAACTTAGCAAGTGCCCCTTATTATCTATGGGAACGTATTGCTACTGGTCCTACGGTAGTAACATGTGAAAATACAGCACCTATATTTACCGCAGGTGGAGACCTTAAGGCATCAGTAAGCGTTCCGGGAAGTAGTTCAATGTCCTCTAGTTACACAATAACGCTAGGAGCTGGTGCAGATGCAGTTGATTTTGTAACAGCATGGTCTGCGGCTGGCATACCAAATACACTAGCTAGTGTGGCCACTGATGGTGCAATTACATTAACACATACCCAGGGTGGTGTTATACTTTTAGGTGATATAGTATCAAATGTAAGTAGTGGTATTATTGCTGAAATGGGATTAACAATAGGAACAACTACTGGTGTTAAGTATGGAACATCACATATATATAGTTGGAGTAATATAGCTTGTACGGGCGGTACTGGAACAAGTGCTACATTTAACCTTCTCGCTAACTACGGTGTATATTTATTAAATGGTAATGGTATTAATGCAGGTGGAACTGGTTATGCAGTGGGAGATGTTCTTAATGTTGCTGGAACATTATTAAATGGTACTAGTGCAAATAACTTGACACTAGTAGTCACTGAAGTCAGTGGCTCAGGTGCTGTAACAGGTATAGCGTACCAATCTGGTACCGCAATTATTACATATGCTACCCAATTAAGCAACTGGGTAGAATTTACTTATACAAGTAATGAAGGTGCACCGGTGGCAATGCCTACTAATAACACGAACTGGTTCTACTCTGTTACTAATCAAGTAGATATCATGGTTCAAAAAGGTGGTGCATGGGTAGGTTATGGTACTACTGCATATGACAGTAACGGAAATCCGGCAGCAACTGGTGGAAATACCACTGATCCAAATGGTCCTATCATTTCAGCCACAGCACCAGTATTACAAAGTGACGGCACTGCTCTATCATACGGTGACTTATGGATTGATACAAGCAATTTAGAAGTATATCCAGTAATCTATCGTTGGGAAGCAGTTAGTGGTATAAATCAATGGGTTCTAATTGACACTACTGACCAAGTAAGTCAAGACGGTATTGTATTCCAAGATGCTCGTTGGGGCCCAAATGGTTCTATAAACCCAGTTAATGATCCTATTCCGACAATCAAGTCATTGTTAACAAGTAACTATATTGACTTAGACGCACCGGTTGCAACAACATATCCACAAGGTATGATGTTATTCAACACACGCCGTTCAGGATATAACATTAAACAATTTAGAACAAACTATTTTACAAGTGCAAATTATCCTAATGCAGGCGCTTGGAATCCGTCAACTCCAACTAACACTGCTAACTTACCTCAATTCAGTTATACATGGGTATCAGTAAGTGGCAACAATGCAGATGGCGTAGCATATATGGGCAGAAATGCACAACGTGCTATGGTTGTAAAAGCATTACGTGCTTCTATCGACACTAACACTGCAATCCGTGATGAAGATAACTACTTTAACTTGATGGCTACTCCTAACTATCCAGAACTACAACCTAACATGGTTGTATTGAATGCGGATCGCGGTGAGACAGGATTCATTATTGGCGACACACCATTAGGTCTTGCTGATAGTGCTACTGATATTGCAGCATGGGCATCTAACGCCGCAGGCGCTGTATCTACTGGTGAAGCTGGCTTAGTTACACGTAACAGCTATTTGGGTCTATTCTATCCAAGTGGAATTACAAATGACTTATCAGGTAATCAAGTTGTTGTTCCAGCATCACATATGATGTTGCGTACATTCTTACGAAATGATACTGTAGCTTTTCCTTGGTTAGCTCCAGCAGGTACACGCCGTGGTAATATTGACAATGCATTGAACATTGGTTACTTAAATCGTTCAACTGGTGAGTTTGTACCAATCAAGACCCGTTTGGGTATTCGTGATGTACTATACATCAATCAAATCAACCCAATGGTATTCTTCACTGGTGTTGGATTATTGAACTATGGTAACAAGACTAGTTTCAGATCGGATTCCGCACTAGACAGAATTAACGTTGCACGTTTGATTAACTATGTACGCCGTCAGTTGACTATTGCGGCTCGTCCGTTTGTATTCGAACCTAACGATCAATTAACACGTAACGAAATTTCAGGTGTTATACAAACATTGTTCGTAGATTTAGTTGCTAAACGTGGTATCTATGATTATATTGTACAGTGTGATGATGAAAACAACACACCTGCAAGAATTGATAGAAATGAATTATGGATTGATGTTGCAATTGAGCCAGTTAAGGCTGCTGAATTCATCTACATCCCGGTTCGTGTTCTAAACACAGGTGAGATATCAGGAAGATAAAGTGAATGATACCCCGAAAGGGGTATCATCATTAAAGATAAATAAGTATACAGGAGATTAAAAATGGCAACAGCCTCACAATCATTATTCAACATGACAGTAGCTAGCGATAACGCTGGCGGTAATCAAGGCTTACTAATGCCTAAATTACAATATCGTTTTAGAGTTAATTTTCTAAATTTCGGTACTGGTGCTACTGTTGAATTAACTAAACAAGTTGTAGATATTACACGTCCACAAGTTAGTTTTGGTGAAATAACAATACCAGTTTACAACTCAACATTGTATCTTGCTGGCCGTCATGAATGGCAAGCATTAACAGTTAACGTTAGGGATGACGCATTAGGTCAAGTATCTAAGTTAGTTGGACAGCAATTACAGAAACAATTAGACTTTGTTGAGCAGGCATCTGCGGCAACTGGTCAAGACTATAAGTTCCAAACGAACATTGAAATCTTAGATGGTGGCAATGGTACAGCGGCACCAGTAGTATTAGAAACTTGGGAATGCTATGGTTGCTTCTTGCAACAAGCAAACTACAACAACTTGAACTATGGTACAAACGAAGTAGTGCAAATTGCTATGACAATCAGATTTGATAATGCAGTTCAGTCACCATTGACATCAGGTGTTGGTACAAGCGTAGGCCGTATCTTAGGTGGTTCAGTCGTAACTGGTATCGGTTCTGGTCAAGGTTAATAGTAACATTTAGGTTATTACATGAGTGGATTTTTTCAAAATCTTTTAACTGATGCTGCCGCAGGATTTTTCGGCAACGATTATGTAAGAGATTACACTCATGCCGCAAAAACTTTTAGGACTAACTCTTACCAGTATGCACCTAAGTTCAAGTTCTTATTTCATGTATACTTTGAAATCAATCCTGCTGTATACTCTAAAGGTATATCGCAGGGTGCCAATTTTGGCTTGGCTGTAAAGACAATTGATTTGCCCAAGTATACAATTGATACAGCTACATTAAATCAATATAATCGTAAGCGACTAGTACAAACCAAAATAAAATATCAACCTATTAATGTTGTTTTTCATGATGACAATGGTAACTTAGTGAATGATATGTGGTATAATTATTATACATATTATTTTAAAGATGCAGATAAGCCAGTAATATCAAGTGCGGGTAGACAAACTAATAATGGTAATAACACAGGTTCAATAAACTTCAATAGAAGAAACTTGTATGATGGTGATATTGCAGGCGATGAAGATTGGGGCTACATCGGTGAAACTAGTCAACAGTCGGGAACTACTAGTCAATCAAATCAAGGTATAAGTAAGATTCCTTTCTTTAAGAGTATTCAAATCTTTGGAATGAATCAACATAACTTCATTCAATATAGTTTAATCAATCCAGTCATTACTGCATTCAACCACGATACATATGATTATGCACAAGGCAACGGTACAATGGCAAATACAATGACCATTGATTATGAAACAGTTAAGTATGCTGAAGGTGCAATAGACGGTCGCTCACCTAGTAACATTGTTACTGGATTTGGTCTTGAAACTAATTATGATAAAACAATTAGTCCTATCAATAGACCGGGCTCCAATGCTAGTATATTAGGTCAGGGTGGTTTGGTCGATGCTGCCGGTGGATTCATCAATGACTTGTCAAATAATAATATATTAGGTGCTGTTCGCACAGCCGGCACAGCATATAATACATTTAAAAATAAGAATTTAAGGCAAGTTGCAACACAGGATTTAAACTCATTGTTAGCATCAAGTGTACAACAACAATTGCCGGGCGCAGTAAGAACAAATTCATATTATCCCGGATTTGGAACAAGTCCAAACAATACAGCAGGCGCACCTAATTTAGGATTAAGGTCTCCGGCGCAAATCACCTCAACAGGTACTACAACCGGTACCGGTACTAACACTGCGGTATCAAATGCAGGCGTACAAACTACACCCGGTGGTCGATAATAGTATAAATACTCTACGGAGATTTATATGGCACAAATTATTGATTCACGCACAAACATAGACCAAACAGTTAAGATTTTTGATGAATTCTATTCATTTGATTTAATTGTTAATGCCAGTGAGTATGATATTGTATATTCATACTTTAAGAGCACTTGTGACAATATACAGATTGCAGGTAATTTTACAGTCTATTTTTTTAGAATAGCACAAGAAACGCAAATCTCCGTACTAGACTTATTAACTTATATTCAAGGTAAAACAAAACTTGAAACTAATACAGTCATTGCTTATTATTTGAATAGCTTTAAATCTAAAACTTCAATATATGGTTTTGGTACAGTGCCACAACCCAATCAAGCAGTTGCTAGAAACATTGTAACCTAATGGCTAAGTACGCACAAGGGACATTTGCTCCTAAGAATCCTCAAAAATATGTAGGTAAACATCAACCTAGATATCGTAGTGGCTGGGAACTTACATTTATGAATTTCTGTGATAACAACAATAGTGTGTTATATTGGGCTAGTGAAGCTATATCAGTTCCCTATCGTAATCCATTTACAGGACAAGCCAAGAATTATATCCCCGACTTCTTTGTAGTTTATCAAAATAAGTACGGTAAACAGATAGCAGAAGTAGTAGAGATTAAACCAAAGAAACAAAGTATTATTGAAAGCAAAGTTGCTAATGCCAAAGATAGAATGGTAATAGCAATTAATCACGCTAAGTGGCATGCGGCAATGGGATATTGTAAAGCACAAGGTTATACGTTTAGAGTCATCACAGAAGATGACCTTTTCTATAACGGTAAACGAAAGTAAATAAATACTTTTATGACAAAAAAGTTAGAAGAATTATTTGAACTACCTCAGGATAATACAAGAGGTTTAACTCTTTCTATACCTGAAAATGCTGAAGAAATAACAACAGAAGCGTTGAATACATTAGAGAAGATTGAGAACGCATTACCTCAAGTTAGAGGATTGGAAGTTGCTGATAATGAGATGGATGATCTAGCTAAATTAGCGACAGACAGCTACAAGGACTTGATGGATTTGGGTATGCAAGTTGACAGTCGTTTTGCAAGTGAGATATTCAATAGTGCTAGTAGTATGCTAGGACATGCAATTACAGCAAAGACAGCAAAAATTAATAAAAAGTTAAAAATGCTTGATTTACAGTTGAAGAAAGCTGGCCTAGATCAAAAAATTGCAGGAAAAACTGAAGAAATTGAAGCTACACCATTGGGCGAAGGCAAGAGTTTAGACCGCAATGAACTGCTAAAGATGTTGGCTGCTAAAACAGACGATAAATGATAAATACAGAATATAGGAATAAGAAATGAAGAGCCTAAAACAATACATCGTAGAGAGTGTTCACACTTACAACTACACTATTAAAATTGCAGGAGACGTTGATAAGAACTTTATCGACTTGTTTAAGTACAACTTAAAGAAGTTTGATCCAGTTAAAATCGGCGAGCCTACTAGCACACCGATACAAAAAGATCCATATGGATTTCCTAATTTAAGTAATCAAAGTGTTACTATCATTAAAGCAGAATTTCGCTATCCAGCGACTGAGCCAATGATTCAACAGATTGCTCAATTGTTAGGTTATCAAGTTGATATGGTTCGTGTTGTTTCGTCTAACTTTGATGACAGCATCAATAGTGAGGCAGCAGGTTATGCTAATGAAATGGATCATACTCCATTACTATTACATCCTGAACTAGAAGAACAGCCTGGTGCCAAAGAAGCAAGCAAAAACTACGGTGATTCATATTTGAAGTCTATTCAAGCACAAGCAAAAGATTCTAAAATTGATATACCGTATGATGCTAAGAAGACTCCTGATGCGTTTGATCCGTTCAAACCAAACTTGGATAATGATCCAAGAGGAATTAAGAGCCCAATGAGTACAATCAAACGCCCAGCAATGCCCGCAACTGGCGCAAGTAAATAATTAAAGGAACATAAAATGGATTTCAAAAGTTTATTATCACAACTAGACCAGTTGACTGAAGCAACAGAAAAAACTAAGACTGGTGTTAGGCACACTGCTGAACCAGGTGGCTATGGTCGTAAAGACGATGAAGATGACGAAGGCAATAGAGTAAAGCAAGATACTGCTCCTCGTGGTCGTGGTCGTCCTAAGAAAGCTACATCTACATCAGGTGAAGACAAGAAGTATGACTTCAGTGCATTTGGTGTTACTAAAGGTAAAGATGTTAAGCTACCAAAGCATGACAAAAAGAAAACTACTAAACATAGTATTAAAGAATACATTGACCAATTAGAAAAAGCATTAACTGAAGCTGAACAGATTCAAATCAAGCCAGCAAGTCAAATGCCTAAGAAGCCGGGTCAAACATCACAGGCTCAGCCGGGTCAACCACAACAAGTTCAAGGTCAAGCACAACAGAACACACAAGTTATTGCTCAAGGTGACAAGACACTGGGTACAGTTAACAACCCTCAATTAGCACAACAGATTAAACAATCTATTGGCAAAGGTGAAATGACTTTAATGCCTGACCAACAAGTAAATGAATTAGATGCTGGTACAGTTGCTAGATATCAAGATAAAGCATTTGACAAATATATGGGCGGTGATGAGAAACGTGCTCAAGGTTTAGATCGTGCATCCAAAAAACAAGCTGGCGCATTTGGTCATGTACCAACTACACAAAAAGTAAATGAAAAAGACATTGGTAAGCACAACAATGCTACTACTGGCTTTGACGCATTAGTTCGCAAATTAACACCTAAGTATGGTGTTGAAGCCGCAAAGCGCATTGCCGGTGCACAATTAAAGAAAATCAAAGAAGCAGATCAGCCTCCGCATGATGCACTTGCTAGCCCATTGACACTAGAAGCTAAGAAAGCTAAACCAGACTTCTTAGATATGGATAAAGACGGTGACAAGAAAGAGCCAATGAAAAAGGCTGTTGCTGACAAGAAGAAAGTTGAAGAAGGTATGAACACAAGATTAAAAGCGGCTCGTCATGCCGGTAAAGCACATGCATTAGGCAAGCAAGGTTACAATTGCACATATGATGACATGGAAGAATCAAAGCACTATCATGAAGGCTACAAAGAAGGTCTAGATGAGTGCTATGGTCAAATGCCAATTCAAGGTTATGTTGGTGAAGTAGAAGGCACTATGCCAGCCGCGACAGTGCCCGGTATGGCTTCCCAAGAACAACATGGTGGAATGGAAGAAGGTAATGCTTTCACAGCCGCATTGAAGCGTACACCAACTGGTGGTAAGTTCAGTGTTGGTGGCAAGACATTCACTGACCGTAGTTCAATTGAGGAAAGCCCGTTCGCTTTTGAATCATTAGAACAACAACTAAGTGCTTTACTAGAATCTAAAGAAGATGTTGCTGAAGGTATGACTGTTTCTATTAGCAAAGGTCAACAAGGTGCTCCTGATTCAGTAAGTGTATCAGCACAAGATGCAGAAGCAGACCAGTTGTTAGGTTTAATCAAATCAGCAGGCCTAGGCTTGTTTGGTGGTGATGACACAGGTGGCTACGGCGCACCACAAGGTGGACAACCACAACACGGTGGGTTAGATGTTGTCGGCGACCATGATGGTATGATGGCATTGATTAAGAAAGTTACAGGCGGAGAAGCTGGTAACGGTGACTATGCCGACGAAGAAGGTCATGCTGATGAGCACGGACATGAAGGTGCATGTGAGTCATGCGGTGGCATGATGGAAGCTGGTCATGCATGTGGTGAAGGTCAACAAATGGTTGATGAAGTTGAATCAGAAGACCAAATGACTTATCAAATGGCTGAAGATAATCCTCCGGACAGTGGTGCTGACAATACAAATGCGGCAATTGCTGATACAGCACAAGCTAATCAAGCCGGTGCAGCCTATAACCCAAAAAATGACGTTGACGAAGGTGCAGGCGGACCAGAAGCTAGCGAAGAACCAGTTGAAAAATTAACTCCTGACGAAGAAGATCAGTCTGACGAAGAAGGCGAAAAAGAAAAATCTGCTGAAGAAGAAGATAAAGCTGACAAAGAATCAATGTCAGAGTCAATGTTTGTTAATCTTTATAAGAAATTAACACTAATCTCAGAAGAATCTACTAGCGAGAAAGATGACAAAGCTGAAAAAGCCGCTAAGAAAGTCGCTAAAGATATCGAATATGATGAAGATCATAAAGGTAAAGATGACGACAAGGCAGAAGAAGCTGGTAAGAAAGTCAAAAAAGACATTGAGTATGATGACAAGAAAGACAAGAAGAAGATAGACGAGTGGGCTAATGATGCAGGTCCAGGCAAATCTGCTTCAGATACAGCATTCGAAACTGATATTGACTTTATGATGAATGTTATCAGTGGTGGGTTGAACAAGCGCAAGCAAACTGGTCAAACAACTATTCCTGTACTTTCAAGCCAATTAGGTAGACAAGTTTCACGCAATACAACTGATATCAATGAATCAAAGTATTCTAGCGATGATGCAGTAGCTCAATGGAAGAAACTAGCAGGTCTAAAGTAATTAGTTCTGTTCAAAAGTACCCGGCACTAGTCGGGTATTTTTTTGGGCATATGTTTAATTGAAAACGATAAATACTAGATAAGGTGATATAGTTATGAGTCAACAGAATATAGATTTTGGAGCGTTTCCTGACGATCCATCAGCCGATGCGATAAGATCAGCATTCCAAAAAGTACAAGAAAATTTTAATGAAGTGTACTCTGGTATTACCAGTGCATCAGTATCTTCAGTTAATAGATCAGTGGGTGCAGGTATTACTGTTAATGCACCTACTGGAAACGTTGTTGTTACCGCAAATATTGCGAACGTTACAGTATCCTCACCTAATTTACAGTTTGGTACTAGCTTAGGAGTATTAGCTAGTTCTACGGTCTATACATCATCTACTCAAACATTATACATTGTTGTACCTAATACGTTTTCTATAGGCAACATAGTATTATCAGGTAATGCAAATATCAGTGGAAATCTATCAATAGGTGGTAATGTTAGCTTAGGAAATATAACAGCTAACTACTTTATTGGGTCAGGTAATAACTTAAGTAATATACAAGGTGCGAATGTAAGCGGTGCAGTTCCTAGTGCAACGACTGCTATTACCGTAACAAGTAACGCACAACCAAATATTACAAGTTTGGGTACATTAACTAGTTTATCAGTAACCGGTAATATTGTATCAGGTAATGCTAACTTAGGAAATTCTGCAACTGCTAATTATTTCATTGGTAGTGGTAACAACTTAAGTAATATACAATCCGCAAATATAACTGGCACTGTCGCAAATGCAAACTATGCTGCATATGCCGGAGATGTAGTGAACGCATCACAGTCAAATATTACAAGTTTAGGTACATTGACAAGTGTATCTGTATCAGGCAATGCAAACATTGGAAATATTGGCACAGGTATAATAACAGCAACCGGTAACATTACTGGTGCTAATTTAATAACAGGTGGTACATTAAGTGTCACTGGTAATGCAAATGTTGGTAATATTGGTGCTATTGGCGTATATGCAACAACATTGAGTGCAACGGGTAATGCAAATGTAGGTAATATTGGTGCTATTGGCGTATATGCAACAACATTGAGTGCAACGGGTAATGCAAATGTAGGTAATATTGGTGCGACTGGTGTTGTTGCAACTACACTAGAAGGTTCTTTGACAACAAACGCACAACCCAATATTACTTCAATTGGAATACTAACATCTATTTCTGTATCAGGCAATGCAAACATTGGAAATATTGGCACAGGTATAATAACAGCAACCGGTAACATTACTGGTGCTAATTTAATAACAGGTGGTACATTAAGTGTCACTGGTAATACAACAGTGGGTAATCTTTCAGTATTAGGTAATTTAACAGCCGGTAACATTGTAGTTGATAGTATTGTTAATGGCAATAGTAATGTTGACATTACTAACCTAAATGGTAATATCACAATGGGTGTTAATGGCAATGCCGATGTGTTTATTGCTACTGGTACCGGAGTCAGTGTCACCGGTACATTAAATGCAAGTGCTAATATAACATCACCTCAATTAATTTCAAACATAGTAACCGGTACGGCTCCGTTCGTAGTATCATCTACTACTCAAGTTGCTAATTTAAGTGTAGCCACTGCAGGCAGTGCGAATCTAGCCGGTACTGTAACAACAAATGCACAACCTAATATTACTAGTATTGGTAACTTAGTTGGACTAACAGTAAGTAATTCATCAGGTGTTGTTAATTTATCTAACACTGCTGATGTAACATTAGGCACCGTGGCTAATCTGCATATAGCCGGTGGTGCTAATAATCAAGTACTACTCACTGATGGCGCTGGCAATTTAACTTGGGCTTCATATGTAGGTGTGTCTATATCAGCGGCAAATAATGAGGTAATATTTAACAACTCCGGTAATCTTGTAGGTAGTAGCAGTTTCACTTTTAACAATGCTACCAATACACTAAATGCAACAAATATTACAGGAACTACAATAAGTGCTTCAGGTAATGCCAATGCAGGAAATTTAGGTATTAGTGGATTGTTCTTTGCTAGTGGTAATATTAATGGTGGTAATTTGGGTACAGGTGGGTTGATAACAGCATCGGGTAATATTCAAGGTGCTAATCTAATAACCGGTGGTATCATCTCAGCTATAGGAAATGCAAATGTAGGTAATATAGGTGCAACAAATGGCGTGTTCACTAACGTTTCTGGTAACGGTTCATCTTTAATTTCTATCACCGGCGCTAATGTCACTGGAGCTGTGTCATATGCGACAACAGCTAATAGTGTAGCAGTAGCAAACATATCGGGAATTGGCAATATTGCAACTGTCAATTTAGACGGTAACGTAAGTAATATATTATATGGTAATGGTGTATTTGCCGGACCAAGTAGTGCAGTAGCCAATGCCAACTATTCGAATTTTGCTGGCACTGCGTATAGCGTGAGTGGCGCCAATGTAACAGGTACAGTAGCTAATGCGACATTTGCTACTAGTGCAGGTAGTGCTACTACAGCAGGTAGTGTAACAACTGCCGCACAACCTAATATTACTAGTGTTGGTACATTAACAAGTGTTAGTATATCAGGTAATGCTAACGTCGGTAACTTGGGTACAGGTGGATTGATTATTGTTACCGGCAACGTCACTGGTGCTAATGTTATTGCTAATTCTTACATCATTCGTTCAGTTAACGCGGCAGTTTCAGCAGCCGGATCAACTCAAGGAACTGCTACAATTTTAGCAAAAGAATTTAACAGAGTAAGTACTGTAGCTTCTGGTTCAGGTGTTGTATTACCATCAGCAGTTGCTGGTATGGCAATTACTATTGTTAATACAAGTGCTAACACGTTGTTAGTATATCCGGCGGCAGGTGCACAAATCAATGCATTGGCTGCTAACGTTGCATTTTCTCAACCTACACTAGGTACAATTCAATTTATATCATTAACTGGTACTCAGTGGTATACAGTTGGTGGAACATACGCATAAGGAAAACAAATGGTAACTATAGAATTATTAACAGCAATGTGTTCAAAGACAAAACGCTCTATATTAGAGGGTTTTGTTGAGCCACTAAACACAGTAGCAGAATACTACGAGATGTTTGAGAATCCACGCAGAGTTGCAGGCTTCCTAGCACAGATAGCACACGAAAGTGGTGGGTTCACTGCTGTAGTTGAAAACTTAAACTACAGTGCTAAGGGATTGATGGGAACATTTAAAAAGTATTTCCCTAATGAAGAACTAGCAAAACAATATGAACGTAAGCCAGAAATGATTGCTAATCGTGTCTACGCTAATCGTATGAAGAACGGTGATGAAGCCAGTGGTGATGGTTTCAGATTTAGAGGTCGTGGATTAATTCAATTGACCGGTCGTGATAACTATACACGTTTTGCCGAAGCATTAGATATGAGTTTAGAAGATACAGTTAGATATTTAGAGACACCGAATGGTGCTGTTGCTAGTGCTGGTTGGTTCTGGGACAATAATAAACTAAATCAGTTCTGTGATAAGGATGACTTTATTACATTAACTAAGCGTATCAATGGCGGTACGATTGGTTTAGCAGATAGACAACATCATTATCATTTGGCATTACAGAGTTTAGGCGCACACTAATATGGCACAACCAGTATGGAATACCCCTGCAGGATCTATAGGTAGTTTTCCTGCGACATTGATATCACTATTTCAATTAAGTGCCACTGCAGTGGCTCCGGCAACAAGTGTTACCTATGCATTAATTAGTGGAACATTACCTAGCGGATTGTCCATAGATAATAGTGGTTTGATATCAGGTACTCCAACTATTGTTACATCAAATGTTGTATCAATATTTACGGTGCGTGTAACTGACAATTTAGGAAATTTAAGAGATAGAACATTTAGTATGACTATCACAGGGACGGCTATTCCTCAATTCCTTACCCCTAATGGTAGTATACTAACTACACAAGATAGTATATGGATAGAAACTCCTATAGCCTATAGTAATCCAAAATCAGATAATCCAGTTATTGTACAAATCAAAGAAGGTTCACTACCACCTGGATTAGAAATTGATTTATTAGGAGTGATACGAGGGTATGCTATCCCACCAATTGTCACTACTACACAACCATCAGTCATTGCTACTGCATCAGAAACAGTCAGTAGTAATAATACAATTACTGTTTCTTCTACTGCAGGATTTTCAGTAGGTCGACCTGTTGTTTTTACAGGAACATTGTTTGGTGGAATAAATGCTGGTACAACATATTATGTTAAAACAATATTAAATTCTACAACTTTTACAATTACTTCTTCACAGAACGGACCTACGTATACATTAGGCACTGCTTCCGGATTAATGGTAGTTACATTGCCCCCTATATCAACGGGTAATCCTACAATTAGAACATATACATTTACTCTTGAGTTATCGAGTCCATTAGGTACTGATGTTGGAAACTTTTCAATTACAGTAGTAAATCAAAATGTTCCGGTAAGTCAAGGAGGACCTGGTCAACCTAATAACAGCAGAATACCTGTATTATACAATACTAGACCACCTACCTATATTATAAATGATAATGATCCATACTATGGTTATTACATCTTACCACCAGTATCACCTACACAATTTGCTAACATGGGTAATTTTCAGAGTGGTGAGTATTTTGCATTTAAAATGATAGGTCATGATTTTGATGGTAATCCTATCAAATATATATACTCTAATTTGCCTACAGAGTTAACAGGTGATGTTAATACGGGTTGGATTACAGGTACACCGGCATTGTCCTCTACCGGTATTAGTAATTATAATTTTAGTGTAGGTGTCTATAAATCAGATGCTCCGCAGTATGCTAGTCCATTCTATAATTTTACCTTCGGATTGCAAAAGAATATTACTGGAAACATTATATGGGAGACACCGAGCAGTTTGGGACAGTTATTAAATGGTAGTATCAGTACACTTTTTGTAAGAGCAAATAGTGACGTTGATTTAAATTATCGATTAACATCGGGATCATTACCTCCTAATTTATCTATAGCTAGTAATGGAGAAATTATTGGTAGAGTAGCAGATCAACCAACAGATACTTATTTAGAACAAGGTGCTGTGTCAAGTTACACATTTACTGTACAAGCATATTCAGACATGTATCCTTCAGTTATTTCTAGTAAAACATTTACAGTAAGTATATTACAAGAGTTTACTCAACCAACTGATATTCTATACATTAAAGCCGCCCCTCCTATCAATGATAGATTAATATTGCGTGAACTGTTAGGTAGCGAAACAATTATACCTACTGATTATTTGTATAGACCTGATGACCAATATTTTGGCAAATCAACAAGTATTGTGTATGAACATGCGTATGGTATATATGCAAGTGACATACAAGAATATCTACAAGCGGTTACAAGAAATCACTATTGGAGAAATATTACTTTAGGTGAGTTAAAAACTGCTGTAGCAAGAAACGATGCTGGTGATATTATCTATGAAGTTGTGTACAGTGAAGTAATTGACAACTTAGTTAATACGCAGGGTGTGAGCATACAAAGTCAAATACGCTGGCCAAGACCGATTGATTTGGGATTAGGGCCATGGTATACAAGTAGTACTGATATTTTTACTAGTTGGGAAGAACAATTAGGACAACTATACTATACTAGTTTGAGCCCAGGATACGCACAGAATCTATATCCAAATAGTTTATACAATATGCGTAATCGTGTAGCACAAGTTATTGGTCAAGAATTCGATAGTAGATTATTACCACAGTGGATGACAAGTCAGCAAATAAATGGTAGCACATTGGGATACACACAAGCTTGGGTTATTTGTTACACAAAGCCGGGATATGCAGAAACTGTTAAGAACAATATTGAAACACTATGGATAGATCCAGTTGGAAATGTTTATACATTGAATTTAATTAACTTCCAGATAGATAGATTCAGCGTAAATAAATCTGCTACATATGACTACGACAATAATACTAATCCGGCAGCATGGACAGGATTACCTAGTGCAACCCCTGCACCAGATCCATTAGACAGTAAAGACTTTTATGTATTATTCCCTAGGCAAACAATTTTACCGAATGAAACTCAATAACTAAATACTAGACGGAACAAATAATTATGACAAGTGCAATCAATACGAACGGAATTAATGTAAACTATCCAGTACCGGGTATCAATAACAGTTCACAGGGGTTTAGAGATAACTTCTCTGCAATCAAAACTGATTTGAATACTGCGGCTACTGAGATTACAAACCTGCAAAACAATGTTGTTTTAAAGCAAGCATTAACAGGAACTACATTAAACAATGACATGGCTAATACATTGATTAGCAATGCCGCAACTAGAGGATTCAGAGCAAGTACTTTTAACTTAGGTAATGCTATCTCCGGTACTCTTATAATCAATGCAAGTTTGGGTGATGTACAAACAGGTACTATTGCTGGCAATACTAGCATTCAATTTACAGGTTGGGCACCGAGTGGTACTCAAAGCAATGTTGAAGTACAATTGAATGTAAGTAACAATTTAGCGGTAATAAATTTCCCAGTAGAAGTAACAAACAGTAATACATTATCTACAATAGAAAATTTTGTCCCCGGCACATCTAATATAACTGTACCATATGATGTCAGTCAATTAGATTTCAGATTTAGTTCAGTAGATTGCGGTAATACAATTATCATTGAGCCATATAATAGATCAAGACAAAGTACACAATTACAACAACGAACTCCTAGTCCAGTAGGAGAACCAGGTGATGTAGCAGGTACCTTCTCTATAGATCCGGCATCATCTATTGCATTTGCAACTTGTACCGCAATCGACGGTACATATAACATTATCACATGTGATAGCACAGCAGGATTCTATTTAGATATGCCTATAGCATTCACTGGAATAACATTTGGTGGAATATTAGGCGGTGGCACATATTATGTGCGTTCTATTCCAAGTGCTACAACATTTACAGTCTCTACTGTTCCCGGCACATATGCAGGACCTGGACAATTGACTGATTTACTAACTGCTACTGGAACAATGTATGTTTCTCCTATTAATTATTTGTATGCAAGTACAGGTGATTATGATGGAATTGTCATGGACAAGACTGCATCAAACACTAATATAGTGACCACAACTGTAACAGGTACGAACACCAGTGCAACGGGTAATTTAATTACAGTTTCAAGTACTGCTAATTTTGTAGTAGGATATCCAGTAGCATTTTCAGGTACTATTAGTAATGTGTTTGCAACACAAACATATGCATCTGCAAATACTATTACTGTGTCTGACACTACTGGAATGGTAACAGGTGGAAGAATAGCATTTACTGGTAACGTGTTTGGCGGACTATCTCAATCAATATATTATATAACAAACATTTATTCAGGTAATTCTAATATTACTGTTAGTACCACATTTGGTGGTAGTAATATTTCACTAATTAATTTTACTGGTAATTGTACTGCTAGTTTTAATGGTATCATGGGTGGACTAAATGCCAACACTGATTACTTTGTAGAGAGTATTGCAAACGGCACTACATTCACTGTTACTGCCAACACTCCTGGCGGTGCACCTGTAACACTGTTGAATGAAAATGGCTCGATGAATGTGACTACTGTTACTGACTATACAATCACATTGAATAGCACTAGTAATGTCGCAACTAACTCACCAATCACGTTCTCTGGCAACGTGTTTGGTGGCGTTTCAACCGATACGATTTATTATGTAGCTAATGTTACAAACGGTACTAATATTTCAATATCACCTACACTTTATAACGGGCTGTCAGGACAAAAACTACCATTGACAACTGCTAATGGCAACATGGTAGTAAATATTTCAACTGGTACAGAAATATGGAAGTCAGTTCCATTAAAGCCTTTTGGTAGTGCTGAAGATGGTTCTGTAATTAGTGGTGATTTAGTTGTATATGGAAATGCTAATGTATATGGTACCACTACTCTATCTACATTAAATGCAGGTACAGTTACTGGAAACATAGCGGCTACTAACATTACTGTCAGTAATGCGGCTAGCTTTAGCTCCTCACAAATAAAAATTACAGGTGGTAGCGGTGGATACTATTTGCAAACTGATGGTACAGGTAACTTGACATGGGCTAGTGGTACTACTAGTACGACTACAGCGGCAGGCGGGGCAAATACGCAAATTCAATTCAATGACGCATCTACTATTCAAGGTAACACCGGATTTACATTTAATAAAACAACTGGTGATGTAGCAATTCCCGGTATACTTACAGTCACTGGTAATCTAAGTGCAACTGGTAATACAACAGTCGGTAACTTAACAACTGCTGGAAATATTGTAGCGACTAACTATACTACAACTACAGGTAACATCAATGCGCCAAGATTCCAAAACGGCACGAGCAATGTAATTATTACCAACGGTGGTAACATAACAATGTATGTTGCAGGTAATGCGACAGCAAGACTCACAGCAACAACAACAGGTGCAAATATTGCAGGTACATTGAGTGCTAGCGGTAATGCAATAGTAGGTAACATCAGTGCTACAAATGGCGTATTTACAGGAGCATTGACAGGTATAACAACCGCGTCTGCTACTGGTAATGTTAATGTTGGCAATATAGTATCAACTACATATGTAGTGTCAGGGGTAAATAATAGTATAATTGCTAACGGTACTACTCAAGGAAATGCTACAGTTTTATCAAATGCTTTCAATGTAGTGACTACAGTATCAGGTACTAATTATGGTGTCATATTACCAGCCCCGATCAGTGCAAATTCTACAGTTGGTATGCGTGTTATGGTTAGAAATCAAGGCAGCAATCCGTTATATGTGTATCCTCCCGCAGGCGCTTATATCAACAATCCATTAAATATTAACATTGCCGTTCAAATGAATGCAACATCTACTAATGAGTTTTTCTGTACAGGAAACTTAGTGTGGTATAGCTTGAACTGATAAATATCTGGATGCAACATCCTTTTATCAATGACCTATCAGACAAGTCTATGGAAGACTTGTCTAATACAATATCAGACCTAACCAAAAAGTTAACATTTGCTTATCGTATGCAAAACGGTGAAATGATCCATCAACTTCAAATGGTACTAGAAAGCTATCGTACCGAATACAATAAACAAATGGATGAGATGTTTAAGAAACAAAATATCAAAACAAATGTTAGTGTCGAAAAAGAGGGTCAAATCAAGTCCAAATAACTTGATTTACTCTATCAGATAGTGTATCATTACACAATGCGAACTGATATCTACGGTCAACAAATCTACAACGAACTGGAACTATGTCTGCTGTATTTGCAGGATCCCAATCGTACTATTAATCGTGCTTTAGTAGAAAATGAAATTAAGTTTGACGAAGTATTACAATTAGAGAATGTACCCAAACTTATTCAATACAATAAGTTGGATATGACAGTAGAGCAGTTTGACAATAAAATGCAATCTAACTGGTTAATGCCCGAACAATATAAAACAATGGACATTGCACAGTATGTGTTAAATCAATGTCAGGGTGAAGCGGAACTACAACGGGCAGGTGAAGAACTATTACTGTTCCAAGAACGTGATATGTTTGTGTTATTGCGCTATCTAAAGTATCTTGTTGATACTATGCGTGAGAACAATATTGTTTGGGGTGTAGGACGAGGATCAAGCGTAGCGAGCTTTGTATTGTTTTTGCTTGGTATACACCGTATAAATAGTTTGTACTATGACTTGTCAATAGACGAGTTTTTGAAATAAGGAAAATATTATGAAAAATTACAGATCGGCAATGGGAAAATCAATAGATATGGGCGCCCTATTAGCTAAAAATGAAAGTACTAGAGCAGTGGGTAACATGAAAGTTAACGCACGTGGAGACACTATCGATTCACAAGGTAGGATTATTAAACCAATAACTGAAAAAGTAAATCAATCATATGCTAACACTGTAGGTAATAAATCAGCAAATGCAGTAAGAGGCCGTCCTCAGCCCGCACAACCTACGCCTGCGTCGGCCCCAATAAAGCAAAAAATCGAAGAAGAACTTAATCCAATGGAGCGTGAGTTAGAAGAATCACTTGAAGATGATTTAGAAATTGAAAAAATTAAAGCAGAAGAACTTAGTAAAGGTAAAAAATGAGCGAGTATTCAAAGCCAGCATTCAGTCCTACTAAAGTAGATAAATTAACATTCTTTAAGGATCATATCATTGTAAGTGATATGAAGTTTGACCAACGTATTACTCAAGGTGGTATTATCTTAATGGATGATGACAAAAAAAGTTCTGGCATTCGACCACGTTGGGCAAAGATTTATGGGTTAGGTCCTGACGTAGTAGATCCTGAACTGCAAATTGGTAAATACATTCTTATCAGTCATGGACGCTGGACACGTGGCATCACAGTAGAAACACCAGAAGGTAAAGTGACTCTACGCAAAGTTGACCCGAACGATATTTTACTAGTTAGTGATACTCCAATGGAAGACGAAACAATGAGCGACAAGGTATATTAATGATAAAATGGTTCTATAGATGGTTAGATAATAAAATTCAAGATTCTCGATATAGTGATGAAGATGCACCTATGCCCCTAAGCAGTAACCGCCCTAAAAGTCGTAGAGGAATGGCAACAGTAAGAGAAAGTGATGACTTTGCTAGCGAGCCAATACAATTTAAAATGTATAAGGCAGCAGGTGGTTGGGCAATTGAATTTAAACATTATGACAATAGAAATGATAGAATGGATACT